>Ga0302175_10000009_pt1 | contig 136849 bp, 122 predicted proteins | sample I_Fen_N3_3_FD_198791 | JGI IMG/M metagenome (GOLD analysis project Ga0302175, IMG submission 198791) | Peat permafrost microbial communities from Stordalen Mire near Abisko, Sweden - I_Fen_N3_3 | ecosystem: Environmental > Terrestrial > Soil > Wetlands > Permafrost | place: Sweden: Abisko... | reverse complement strand
GGCGGTGGCTACGGCGTCGGCAAACGCTTCAACATCCCGACCACCCGTGGCGTGATCGCAGCGATCCAGAGCGGCGCGCTGATCGGTGCCGAGACCGAGCACCTGGACACCATCAACCTGGACGTGCCACTGGCCGTTCCAGGCGTTGAAACCGGCCTGCTCAACCCACGCAACACCTGGGCTGACAAAGCCGCGTACGACGAGGCTGCCAAAGCCCTGGCCGGGCTGTTCAACGAGAACTTCAAGAAGTTCGACGTCAGCGACGCGATCAAGGCTGCCGGCCCGAAGCTGTAAGCATCGGTTCAGTGGTTTGAGAAGCCGCCCTTCGGGGCGGCTTTTTTGTGGGCGCACGGTTTGGGTTTTCAGGTGCAGCGCCGTAGTGGCCACGCCGTAGGAAGTCACCAACGGTGCGACGATAGCAGCCTTGCCCAGGGCGAAGGCCTTGGGCAGAGCCAGGCCAAAAAGATAGCGCGTTTGACACCGACAGCACGGGCGTCGAGTCCCAGCAGAAAGCCCGCCTCTCCCATGGCAGGGCGGCGAGCAGGCTCATCAGAGCCTCCATGTTCTGTCCTTGTCGGTCACTGACGCATGGGCTACAGACCCACTTCGCGGATCCTAATAGGCTGCAAGCCGGAACGCCGGCGCCATGTATTCCTGCTCACGCCGCGACAGTCTCAACGCGCCGGCCAGTGTTGGCCATTGGCGGACGACGTCCTTGAAGTTGGCGATGATGGTTTCGGCGTCAGTGCGGCTGACACGAAAGTACCCGGCCACTTCACGGGCCAGCTCAAGGTCCAGCGCGTTGTCCGCCTCGGTGATGTTGAGTTTCAACCCATAAGTCTGGGCCACCGGGTTTAGGTCATAGGCGTCAGATAGCCGCCATCCCCGGCCAGGCTCGAGGATAAACCCATGGTTACGCAGGTGGTCGTCGCTGTTGGAGATGAGGAGGCTGAACACGATTCGCGACCACAGTTCGCGCAGGTCTGCATTGGTTTGCGAGCCGTGTCTGATCAGCACTTCAGCCAGCTCAAGGTAACTGGCGCCTACCGATGCATCGTCACCATCGACCCGATGGGTCAGGGTCATGGCCGAGGCGAAGTGCAGTCGTCCGCCTTGTTCGGTTCGGTCGAAGCGCTTGACCATAAAGCAGTGATGATCGCTCGCGAAGCATCTGGCTGAGGCGCTGGCGACGCGCAAGCCGCAATGGTTTGCCAAGGCATTCACCAGCATTTCCCAGCCGCCGACGTTGTAGTCATCACGTGAGCTCGGAAACTTGGCGATCCACAAATGACCCTTTTCATCAGCGACGCTGGCCTTGGGCCTTGTACCACCCAACGAACCACCGGGTGCGATCAGCATTCTCAGCCATTCCCGCCCTTCGGGCGCGGTGTTGTCTGGGTCGTTCTCCAGGGCAAGACTTGCTTGCTCCAGGGCGCGCAAGGCAACAAAGGGTGGCGCTGCGAGACCATCGCGATCATCGAGAAAGTTGCCTTCATCATTGAGCTTGTAGCGCAGCGCGCCGGACCGATAGAGGTCATGCACGCCTAAAAGAAAGTCTGACTCGCACAGTTGGCTGCCTTTAACGGCCAGCCCTTGGCGAATGTCCCGTTCCAGCCGGCGTTGCATCAGCAGCTGCCCCCAGCGATCAGGGCTTGAGTCGGCAAATACACCGAACCGGCTCTGATGTTGTGCGGGGAATTGCCGGCCCTCAAAGTGCCCAATACGCGGATCCAGCGCGGTGTTGTTCAGTTCGCGATCAGCAAGCGCGGCAGTGTCGTACTCAAACTCGAACACTTCAGTGGCACGGGCCTTTCTGGCATGCAGGAAGCCGAGGCGCCGGGGGCCGTTCAAGGAAGCCCAGTCCGCATACACTGCGATCCTTGTCACGTTTCATCTGCCTTGGACTTAGGCTTTTTTGTGGGCGTTAACAGGCTGGATAAAGAGTCGGTGGTGATCGAGAAGTCCGCAGCAGGATTAACAGTGGAAAGTGGGTTTTCAGAGGTGTCCGCCACTGTTTCGCGCACGGATAAGAGGGGCTGTTCCGTTTTGGCGACACTGGCTCGCTGGCGCTTCCTGGTTGCAGGAATTAATTGCGCGTCCTGCAGTTGGCGCCCCAGCTCATCCGAGGCGGCGAGCTGACTCAGGTCTTTCTCCAGCCCCAGGACCTGCATCACCGACAAATAGGCCCCCATGGTCACGCCTGATCCGCCGGCTTCCAGGGAGCGCAAAGTCATCAGCGACATGCCCGAGCGCTCGGCGACCTGCTTGGCGGTGAGCTTGCGGCGCAGCCTGGCGAGCTTGAGCCGCTCGCCAAACTGCACAAGCAGTTGGGTGGTGGCAGGTAATAGCGGGGCTGTCTTTTTAGCCATGTGCCGTTATTCCTTTTGTATTGAGTCTGTTCTACCAAAATATTAGCGTCGGCGACTTGGGCGCCGGCTTGGAATGGAGCGACTCAAGCCCGGTCCTGGCTTCTTGTGAAGACTGCCATTATTTCCACGTATTTACAGTTAAAAAGCCATAATAATAGCTTTTTATGTCATTTTTCCGACGAGGGGATTCACGCTACACACGCCGTTCAGCCTCTACTTCCTGAGTGTCCCAGCGCTGCGCCTTGATGGCTTGATACAGCATGCCGATGGTCAGCGGCAGTTTGTCGCCCCGGCCCTTGGCTCGGCGCTTGAGGAAGACGTCGAAGCCTTCGGGCTGGAAGTAGCGGTAGGCGTCGTAGTCGACGAACTCGATGACGAACCGTTCTTCCAGGGCCAGCATCAGTTGTTCGGCATCCGCGCCGTCGCAGCCCAGGTCGAAGTTGATGGCGGTATTGAGGCTGATGGCCTTGCGCTCGGGCAGGCCGAGTTCTTCATGCAGCAGCTGCACGAGTTGGCGCATGGTCGGGTCATCGGGGAAGTTGGGGGCCAGGTGCATGCCTAGGGGAGAGCCGGTGGTCCGCTCATGGGCTTCGGACAGGCTCAGCAACAGGTTGAGGTTGTCGATTGCGCAACGGATGTCATCCCGTTGTTCGTCATCGCCTTCGTCGGCCTCCAGGCTCATGGCCTTCAGCGATTGAATGCGTTGCCTGACTTCTGCTCTTTCTGCCGCGCCGCATTGGATGGCAAGGGCTCGCCATTGTGCGTCGCTGATGGACTCCATGACACTGAGCCCTTGTTTGGCTTGGGCGATCAGGTGTTGCAGCTTACTCATGGTCATTGCTTACCGAGGTTTCAGGGGAGGGGATGTGACCGCTGTAGGATCCGGCGAAGGAGGATGATGCCAGACTCGGCAGTAGGGTGTGCCTCGCGGAGAGGTTCCTCAAGCAGTGCGCGAATAATCTGTGTATCGTGCGCGCCAAATGGCCGGGGGCTGTCAGCCTGTGGCGGTTAATACGTAAAGGGATGTAGGTATGCGCAGGTTTCGCATGGCGTGGTGGTTGTCGCTCTGGCTGGTGGCGGGCTCGGTGCAGGCGTTGCCCTGGACGATTGAAGTGGTTGATGGCGTGGACCGCCAGCGGGCACTTTCCGAGGTCCAGATGGAGCTGCTTCCAAGCGAGCGCCAGGCCGCCATCGGGCAAACCGATGGCTCGGGCAGGGTATCCCTCAATACCGAGATTGCCGACGACGCAAGCACGGTCCTGACCCTGAAGAAGCACGGCTTGGTCGTGATTCAGGCTCCCTGCCCGTGCAATGGCAAAACCTACGCCATGTTGCCGGTGAAGCAGAGTTTTGACGGCCTGCGGATCGTGCTGACCTGGGAGCCCGATGGGCTGGACCTGGATGCGCGCCTGATCTACCCCGGCAAGAACCTGTACTTCGAGACCCTGAAGGGGCCCGATACCTTGCTCGAAGGGGCCGACAAACCGGGCCACGGTCCGGAAGTCATCACCCTGGAAAAAAAGCATGCCGGCGACAGTTACGTCTATGCCGTGCATGACTTCACCCACGGCAATACCGCCCGCGCCCACCAGCTTTCCCTGAGCCAGGCCCAGGTGCAGTTGTACTTGGGCAAAACCCTGCTGCGCACCTACAAGGTGCCACGCCAGCGAGTCGGCAATCTGTGGACGGTGTTCCGCATTACCGGCAATAGCGAGCTGCAAGACATCAATCGCCTTGGCGAAGTGCTGGGAGAGCCTGCCGATGCCATGAGCGAGGTCGAGGTGCTGATGGACGACAAGGTCGCGGTGAGCAGTCTGGTGGTAGGGGCGGTGCCGCAGGGCGATGCGAAAACCCTGAATGAACAGGGCGAAGCGACCTACAAGGCCGGTGATGTGCTGAGGTCCCGTGACTTCTTTCGCCAGGCCATTGAGCAGGACCCGGCCTACGCCCAGGCCTACAGCAACCTCGGGTTGACCCATCGCAAGCTCGGCGAGCTGTCCAGGGCCCTTGAGGCCGACAATCAGGCCATCGCCCTGGCCAGCGGCGCGACGGCAGCCACGGTACGCGCCAGTGCCTATTACAACTCGGCGTCTATCTATGAGGCTGCCGGGCGGTTTGCCGATGCCCTGGCCCTGTACCAGAAAGCTCGGGAGCAGAAGGCCAGCCCGGTGTATGACCAAGCCATTGAGCGGGTCAGAAAACTCTGATTTCCCTGACAGAGTTCTACCCACAACGCGCCTACCTTGGCGCGTTGTGTATTTAAGGAAGTTGCTATGCGCTTAAGAAGTCTCCTTTTAATGTCTGCGTTTTATCTGATTCCTGGTGTGACTTATGCTGCGGGGCCGCTGGTTTTTGCCACCATCGACCGCAGCGGTTGGCCCACTACCCTGAACAGCGTCGAGGGCTTCGACACGGCCTCCCGCGCCGAGATTCTGATGTTCGCCAAGGCGCTATTGGCCAGCGAAGCGCTGGATGAAAAGGCGTTGCAGCAACACCTAGGGGTCAAGCACATCGACTTGGCAGCGGTGAACCGGGTGCGTGAGCGCTTCTGGCAGCGGTTGCTGAACAACTTCCGCCTGGCCGGCCAGCATTGCGAGGGTGAGGCGTTCTGCCTGAGGGTGCGCAACCTGGATCAGTTCCGCCAGTTGGTGACCGGCTTTACCGGCCAGAGCAAAACCACCTATGGCGCCTGGGCCGAGGCGAGCTTGCGTTTTCACCAGCAGTACCTGCAGGAGCAACTGCGGCTGGCGGCGTTGTTTCCGATGGTCAGCAGTGAAATTGAACGCTTCTCCGACGCTGAAATCCTCGGCGATGAGCTGGGTGACCGCCAGTTTCTACTGACGTTCGACGATGGTCCGACGGCGCGGAGCGGGTCGACCGACCGCCTGTTGGATGTGGTGCGCGCCGAGGATGTGCATGCCTTTTTCTTCGTGCTGGGGGCGCCATTCCAGAAGCGTCTTGAGCAGTCTTCGGCGGACGACATGCGCAATTTTTACAGCGATCAGTGCGTTGGTTTACATGGCTGGGAGCATAAATCCCACAGCTCCTGGCGCGATTGGCAAGGCTCGATTACCCGGTCGGCGAGCCTGGTCAGTACCGCCCTGAGCGAGGAGTACCAGCCCCTGTTTCGCCCGCCTTATGGCCAGCGTCGCAGCGACAGCGCCGCGTTCTTCAAGGCTCAGGGCGTGCAGTTGATGGTGTGGAACATCGACTCCCAGGACTGGAGCAAGGCCGTTGATAGCCGTGCGGCGAGCCAGCGGGTCCAGACCTTGATGCTGCTGTGGCGCAGCGGTGTGATCCTGTTTCACGACACCCATGACAAAGCCGCCAAGGCCCTGCCGGCGTTGTTCGACACCAATCGGGGCAATGGCGTGCAGTGGGTGGATTGCCGCATGGGCCGCAAACTGTAGCCGCTGACGAGCCTGCGAGGTTGCGCTGGCCCGTGTGGACGCTGGGGGTGTGTCTGGTGATTCTTGGTTGTGGTCCAGGGCCAGCGCGGCCTGGCGGCAGCGGTTACGGTGGCGGCCACCGATTCGGCCGTGGACCTGTATCATCCGGTATCCCTTTCCTCCCGACCTTTTCTCGACCCGCTGATGGGCCACGCTAGGCTTCAAGGCATGTCAGCGGTCAATGGAGTGACAGCTTATGCACAACACCCTCGAACAGGTCTTTGGTTATCCACAGTTTCGCCCGGGCCAGGAGGCCGCGGTCAGCGCGGTGCTGGGCGGGCGCTCGGCAGCGGCGATTTTCCCCACCGGCTCCGGCAAGTCCCTGTGTTATCAACTGCCGGCCCTGCTGCTGCCGCACCTGACCCTGGTGGTCTCGCCGTTGCTGGCGCTGATGCAGGATCAACTGGCGTTCCTGCAACGCCACGGCATTGCCGCAGCCAGTATCGATTCCGCCCAGAGCCGCGACGATGCCAACGCCGTCATGGCCCGCGCGCGCTCCGGCGAGCTGAAGATTTTGATGATTTCCGTGGAGCGCCTGAAGAACGAGCGCTTCCGGAATTTTCTGCAACAAGTGCCGATTTCACTGCTGGTGGTTGACGAGGCGCACTGCATCTCCGAATGGGGGCATAACTTCCGTCCGGACTACCTGAAACTGCCGGACTACCAGCGCCAGTTCAACATCCCCCAGGCCTTGCTGCTGACTGCCACCGCGACCCCCAAGGTGATCGCCGACATGCAGGCCAAGTTCGCCATCGCCCCGCAGGACGTGGTCACTACTGGTTTCTACCGGCCCAACCTCAACCTGCTGGTGGAGCCGGTGCGCGGGCAGGACAAGCACCGGCGCCTGGTGCAATGGATGGGTGAACGGCCCGGACAGCCGAGCATCGTCTACGTCACCCTGCAGAAAACCGCCGAGCAGATCGCCCAGCACCTGAGCCAGCACGGCATCCCGGCCCAGGCCTATCACGCCGGTCTGCCCCATGAGCAGCGAGAGGCGATCCAGCGCCAGTTCATGGGCGGCCAGTCCAATTGCATCGTCGCCACCATCGCCTTCGGCATGGGCATCGACAAGAGCGACATCCGTAACGTGGTGCATTTCGACCTGCCCAAATCCATCGAGAACTACAGCCAGGAAATCGGCCGCGCCGGGCGGGATGGGCAACCCTCGGATTGCCTGGTGCTGGCCAACCGCGACAGCCTCAACGTGCTGGAAAACTTCGTCTATGGCGACACCCCGGAACTGGACGGCATCCGGTGTGTGCTGGATGAACTCCAGGCGGCGGCGCCTGACGGGCAATGGGAGTTTTTGCTGGGGCCACTGGCGGATCAGAGCAATATCCGCCAACTGCCGCTCAAGACCCTGTTGGTGCAACTGGAGCTGCGTGGCTTGATCGCGCCGCGTTATGCCTATTTTGCCGAGTATCGCTTCAAATTCCTGCTGGAGCCGGACGCCCTGCTGGCGCGTTTTGAGGGCGAGCGGCGGGATTTCGTCGAGGCGATCATCCAGACTTCAAGTCGCGCCCGTACCTGGGCCACGGTCAATTTCGATGCGCTGTACCTGCAACATCAGGCCGAGCGCAATCGTGTGGTCAAGGCCCTGGATTACTTCCAGGAGCGCGGTTGGGTCGAGCTGGAAAGCAAGCAGATGACCGAGGTCTACAGCCTGTTGCAGGCCGACTTCGACGCGGCGGCGCTGAGCGCGCAATTGCACGGGTATTTCACCCGGCACGAGGGCGCCGAGATTGCACGGATCCACGCCATGCTCGACCTGTTCGCCACCGAGCAGTGCCTGGGTTACCGCCTGGCGCAGTACTTTGGTGATGACAACGCGCCCCAGCGTTGCGGCCATTGTTCGGTGTGTCACGGCCAGGTGGCGCGTTTGCCGGCGCCGCCCGAGCTGCCCACGCTTGTGGATAAAAACTTTGCCGAGCTGTGCGAGCCCTTTATCCACAGGCATCAGCAGTACACCGACAGCGTGCCGGGGGCCGAGCGCCTGACGCGGTTTTTGTGCGGCATCAGCGTGCCGCTGTTCACCAAGCTCAAGGCGCGGGCCATCCCCGGTTTTGCGGCACTTGAGGATTACCCGTATGCCGAGGTGCGGGAGTGGGCCGAGGGCCATCTGCACCCTTGACGTTCGAGTGGTTGCAGCCGCTGCTGCATCCATCTGCTGAATGGCGCTCATCACAGGAATAAATTTCAAAAATACCCAGCGCCTGACTATGGTGTGGGCTGTCTTCGCATCGCCAACAAGAGAGCCAACATGAGCCAGACAGCCGTCGATATTCAGCACGCCGCCGTGATCGGCGCGGGCACCATGGGCCGCGGAATCGTAATGTGCCTGGCCAATGCCGGGGTGCGGGTGCAGTGGGTGGATAACAACCCGCAGATGCTGGAGCAGGCGCTGCTGGCCGTGGCCGAGACCTACGCGCACAACGTGCGCCAGGGACGTATTGAGCAGGCCGAATCTGACGCGAGAATTGCCCGGGTCAGCGCCGCTGCGGACTATGCGGCGATCCGCGAGGTTGACCTGGTGATCGAGGCGGTCTACGAGAACCTTGAACTCAAGCAGCAGATCTTTCGCCAGCTCGATGCCTTGCTCAAGCCCGAAGCGATCCTGGCCAGCAACACCTCGGCTCTGGATATCGATGCCATCGCTGGCGTCACCCAGCGTCCGCAACGGGTGCTGGGCCTGCACTTCTTCAGTCCGGCGCACATCATGAAACTGCTCGAAGTGGTCCGCGGCGCGCGAACCGCCCCCGAGGTGCTCGAGGCGGCCCTGGCACTGGGCCGGCGTATGGGCAAGGTCAGTGTGGTGGCGGGTAACTGTTTCGGTTTTATCGGCAACCGCATGCTCAATACCTACGTGCTGGAGGCGCGCAAGATGCTGCTCGAAGGCGCTTTCCCCTACCAGGTGGATGCGGCCCTGCAAGGTTTTGGTTTCGCCATGGGGCCGTTTCGCATGTACGACGTGGTGGGCATCGACCTGGGTTGGCGGGCCCGGCAACTGGACGGCGTCGGCCAGGATGCGCCCGAGGTGCAGGTCGATAATCGTCTGTGCGAGTTGGGGCGCTTCGGGCAAAAGAGTGGGGACGGCTACTACCACTACGAGCTTGGCAGCCGTCAGGCCGAGCACGATCTGGAGGTGGATGCCCTGGTGCAACAGGTCAGCGAAGGCCTGGGCTATCAACGCCGCGTGATCGGCCCAGAGGAGATACTTGAACGCTGCCTGCTGGCGTTGGTCAACGAGGGCGCGAAGATCCTCGAGGAAGGCATCGCCGAATCGGCCCACGACATCGACCTGGTTTATCTCAATGGCTATGGCTTTCCCAAGGACCAGGGCGGGCCGATGAGCTGGGCCGATCGGCAAGGGTTGGTCGCTGTGCATCAGCGTCTGCTGCGCCTTGAGGCCGAGTTGGGCGGGCACTGGCAGCCGGCACGCTTGCTCACTGAGTTGGCGCAGGCCGGTAAAGGGTTTGCCAAACGCTAGGGTCTGTTGGCATTTGGAGGCAGGCTCGCCATCAAACATCCCCAGACCCTAGACGCTGTGGTGAAATGCCGGGCGATCAATGGATCGCCCTCGCGGGCCAGCCCGCACCTACCGGAATGTGAGAGAGCCCTATGACCGAGCGGATGCCGCAACGCAGCGACTATCGCCACTTTCAGCCGATCATCACCCGTTGGCACGACAACGATGTGTATGGGCATGTGAATAACGTCACCTACTACAGCTTCTTCGACACGGCGGTTAACACCTACCTGATTGAAGAGGGTGGGCTGGATATCCATGACGGTGAAGTGGTGGGGTTTGTGGTGAGTTCCGCCTGCGACTATTTCGCGTCAATCGCCTTTCCCGAGCGCATTGAAATCGGCCTGCGGGTCGGCAAGCTGGGCAACAGTTCGGTGCAGTACGAGTTGGCGGTGTTCAAGGTGGGGGAGGAGGATGCCTGTGCCGCCGGACGCTTTGTGCATGTGTTTGTAGCGCGGGCGTCGAACCGGCCGGCGGCGCTGCCGGCCGGGTTGCGCGAAGCGTTGGAGCGTCTGGTGCTGAAGCCGATCCAGTAAGCCGCGGCCCACGGGGCGGCGGCGTTTGCAGGGCCTGTGCCTGGGCGTAGGCCTGAACCGCGTTGATCAGTCGCGGTGATGACGATGTTTGCGGTGGCCATACCCGTGGCCACGACCGCGGTGATCGTCACGGTCATAGCGGCGGTTATCGCGGCCACGGTATTCGCGATCGTCGCGCGCACTTTCATTGCCCATGTAGTTGCCCAGCGCGCCGCCGGCGCCACCGCCTGCTGCTGCGCCGATCAGGCTGCCGGTGTTGCCACCCATGCTGCGCCCGACGACGTTGCCGCCCGCCGCACCCAAGGCGCCGCCAATGGCTGCCTGGCCGCGACTGCGTTTGTCGGCACCCACCGCACTGCCGCCCGCGCCGCCCAATGCTGCGCCGATGGCCGAGCCGGTATTGCCGCCAATCGACTGACCGACCACCGAGCCCAGAACCCCGCCCAATGCGCCGCCCACACCTGCTTCAGTGGTGCCTCCGGCAGAGGCGAAGCCGCTGACCAGGCCAAGGGACAACAAGAGAACCGAGGAAAGCTTCATAGAGGAACCTCAAAGGGATGACGGCGCGATCCTGAGGCTGTGTCCTGATGCTTACAATCAAAATCCGACGAATAGCACGAGTTGTACACAATCTCGTAAGTTATTGTTTTAGTTGGGGAACTTAAGTCGATTTGGTGGGTCTTTAGCTACTTCGGATAAGCCGCTTTTGCACAAAAGCGGCTTTTTTTTGCGCGCTGGAAAGCCCGGCTGGCAGCCCCCGGCTCCATCGCAATCGGGGATCGCGATGGAGCCGGAGGCCTCATCGATTTACGCCGACTTGGCCAGGATCAACCCGTTGTCACTGGCCGCTTCCAGGCGTATCGCCACGAACTTCGAGGTCGGCGTGTGGCTGCCGTCGCCGGTGCTTTCCAGAGGCACCAGCGGGTTGACCTCCGGGTAATAGGCCGCGGCCTGACCGGCCGGAATATCGAAGGCCAGCAGGGTGAAACCCTTGACCCGGCGTTCGCGGCCGTCGTCCCAGATCGACACGATGTCGGCCTTCTGCCCCGGCTTGAAGCCCAGGCGGATGATGTCTGCTTCGTTGACGAACAGCACATCGCGCTGGCCCTTGACCCCGCGATAGCGGTCGTCCAGGCCATAAATGGTGGTGTTGTACTGATCGTGGGAGCGCATGGACTGCATGATCAGGTCCGGTATCTGCCCGGTGGCCCGGGTGCGTTCGTGCACCAGGTCTTTGGGCAGCACGTTGGCGCGGAAGTTGGCGCGACCGGACGCGGTGCTCCAGCGACGCGCGCCGGCCGAGTTGCCGAGGTAGAAGCCCCCCGGGTTTTGCAGACGTTGGTTGAAGTCCTTGAAACCTGGAATGGTGTCGGCGATCAGGTCGCGGATGCGCCCGTAGTCGGCCACCAACCAGTTCCAGTCCACTGGGCGGCTGCCCAGGGCTGCGGCGGCGATGCCGGCGATGATCCACGGCTCAGAGCGCATCTGTTGCGACAGCGGCTGCAACTGGCCATTGGAGGCGTGCACCATGCTGAACGAGTCCTCCACGGTCACCGCCTGTGGGCCTTCGCTCTGTCTATCGATGTCGGTACGCCCCAGGCACGGCAGGATCAGTGCCTGCTTGCCGTGGGCCAGGTGGCTGCGGTTGAGCTTGGTGCTGATCTGCACCGTGAGGTCGCAGTTACTCAGGGCCTGGAACGTCCGTGGGCTGTCCGGGGTGGCCTGGGCGAAGTTGCCGCCCAGGGCGATAAAGACCGTTGAGCGGCCTTCGGCCATGGCGTGTATCGCCTCGACCACGTTGTGCCCGTCGCTGCGCGGCACCTTGAACTGGAAGCGTCGCTCCAAGGCGTCGAGAAACGCCACCGGTGGCCGTTCGTTGATGCCCATGGTGCGGTCGCCCTGTACGTTACTGTGGCCGCGCACCGGGCACAGACCGGCGCCCGGACGGCCGATATTGCCGCGCAGCAGCATCAGGTTGGCGATTTCCTGGATGGTCGCCACCGAATGGCGATGCTGGGTGATGCCCATGGCCCAGCACATGATTACGTTCTTGCCCTTGGCGTACATGCGCGCCGCGTGCTCGATCTCGTCCAGGGTCAGGCCGGACTGCTCGACGATCTGCTCCCACGACGTGTCATCGATCACCCCCAGGTACTCGAGCACGCTGGCGGTGTGTTCATTGAGGAAGTCGTGGTCGAACACCGACGGGCTGCCGGCTTTCTGCGCCTCGCGCTCCCACAGCAGCAGGAACTTGGCCATGCCGCGCACCAGTGCCATATCGCCACCCAGGGCTGGGCGGAAGTAGGCGGTGTTGGTGGGCTTGTCACCGTTGGTGAGCATTTCCAGCGGGTGCTGCGGATGTTGGAAGCGTTCCAGGCCGCGCTCTTTCAGCGGGTTGACGCACACCACCTGGGCGCCGCGCTTCACCGCTTCACGCAGCGGTTCGAGCATGCGTGGGTGGTTGGTGCCGGGGTTCTGGCCCCAGACGAAAATCGCATCCGCGTGTTCGAAATCGTCAAAGGTCACCGTGCCTTTACCGACGCCGACGCTTTGTGCCAGGGCCACGCCGCTGGCTTCGTGGCACATGTTCGAGCAGTCGGGGAAGTTGTTGGTGCCATAGGCGCGCACAAACAGCTGGTACAGGTAGGCCGCTTCGTTGCTGGCCCGGCCCGAGGTGTAGAACTCGGCCATGTCCGGGCTCGGCAGGGCCTGCAAATGCTGGCCGATCAAGGCGAAAGCGGCTTCCCAGCTGATGGGCTTGTAGCGGTCCGTGGCCGCGTCGTAGCTCAGGGGCTCGGTGAGGCGACCCTGGTATTCGAGCCAGTAGTCGCTCTGTTCCAGCAACGAGGTGACGCTGTGCTTGGCGAAGAACGCGCCATCCACACGGCGTTTGGTGGCTTCCCAGTTGACTGCCTTGGCGCCGTTTTCGCAGAACTTGACCATGCCGCTTTCCGGCGAATCACCCCAGGCGCAGCCCGGGCAGTCGAAGCCGCCGTTCTGGTTGGTCTTGAGCATCATGCGCAGGTTTTTCAGCGCGTTGTCGCTGGTCAGCCAGGCCTGGGCCACGCTGATCAGCGCGCCCCAGCCGCCTGCTGCGCCTTTGTAAGGCTTGTAGCGCGGGGTTGGGGTCTGGTCGGCTTGGTTGTGGTTGCTCACGCTTGGTTCTCCATCACGGGGCTATAGACCCGCGGCGCACTTTTTTGCGGCAGGTGAATGAGGTTGAGGTTGTGTCGGCGCGCCCATTGCACCGCGAGGCCGGTGGGGGCCGACAGGCTGACCAGGGTCTGGATGCCGGCGCGCAGGACTTTCTGGATCAGTTCCAGGCTGCAGCGACTGGTGACAATGGCCGCGCCGCCGACCGTGGGGATGCCCTGGCGGACCAGCGCGCCGATCAGCTTGTCCAGGGCGTTGTGCCGACCGATGTCTTCACGTCCCAGCAGCAACTCGCCCTGGTGATTCATGAAAACCGCCGCATGCACTGCGCCGCAATGCTGGCCCAGGGGCTGGAAGCTGCCGATACGCTGACGCAGGCCGTCGAGCCAGGTCGCAGGCGGCAGCGGCGCGCCGGGTAACACCTGGAGGTTGGGCAGGGCCTGTTCCACGGCCTCGACACCGCACAGGCCGCAGCCGCTGGTGCCGGTCAGTTGTCGGCGTTGCTGCTTGAGGTTCCAGAACGCGCGGTTGGCGATTTCCACGTGCGCGTAGTGCGCCGAGCCCGAGCCGCTCAGTTGCAGGTCGTAGATCTCGGTCGCGTCGCTGATGATGCCGCTGCCCAGGCTGAAGCCGACGATGAAGTCTTCAAGGTCCGATGGGGTCACGAGCATCACTGCCTGGCTGATGCCGTTATAGGCGATCGCCAGTGCGACTTCCTCGGCCAGCGCGGTGCTGTCCGATTCGCAGTGTTCAAGGTTGCTGTAGCTGTAGTTCTGACTGGCGGCGGGCGCGGGCGTTTCTAGGGCTGGCGTCGCGCGGGTCGGGCGCTTGGCGGTCATGGGGCAATACCAGCGGAGTATTCAACGCCAAGACTAAGCGCGGCAAAGTGTCGCGTCTAATTGCTAGTACTGATGTGTTGATAGATGCCGTCGATCAAGAGGGTTTTGTTGATTTCTGGTAGAGCGCAAAACAGGCTTCGGCCAAGGCTGAGCGTGGCGCGCTGCGACGCATGATCAAACCCAGCCGCGCCAGGGTCTGGGCGCCTTCGATGGGTTGCAGGCGCAAGTGTTCGGTGATGGTTTCCAGACCGCCCTCCAACGGCATCACCGCGCAGCAGAAACCGCCATGGACCATCTGCACCAACTGATGAACTGCATCGGTCTGTAACAGCGGTTGCGGGCTGAGGCCACGGCTGTGGAAGTTGTGGTCGATGGATTGGCGAAAATGCATGCCGCTGGTGAGCATGCCCAGGGGCAGTTCGATCAGCGCCTCCCAGCTCAGGGGCTGCTCGCCGAAACTGAAAAACCGTTGGTCGTAGAGCAGGCCCATGCGGGTCTCGCCCAGGGCCAGGGAATCGAAGCGCTCGGTGTCCAGGCGTTCCAGGTAGGACACGCCGAGGTCCAGGCGGTTGCTCGCCAGTTGTTCGAGGATCTGCTCGGAGCTCAAGGCCGAGAGCTCGAAGCGCAAGTTCGGATGCTGCTGGTGCAGGGCCTGCATCAGGTGCAGCGGGTCGAAGCTCGACAGCGGCACCACCCCCAGGCGCAGGGTGCCGACCAGATTGCCCCGGCAGGCGGCGGCTTCAGCCTGCAACCCGTCATAGGCCGCCAGTACGGTACGCGCCCAGGCCAGCACGCGCTCGCCCGGGGCGGTGAAGCCTTCGAAGCGCTGGCCGCGATTGACCAGCGGCAGTTCCAGCTCTTCTTCCAGGCTGCGCAGGCGCATGGACAGGGTGGGTTGGGTGATATGGCAACGGGCGGCGGCCTGGCCGAAATGCCGGGTTTCGTCGAGGGCGATGAGGAATTTCAGCTGCTTGATGTCCATCTTCGCTCCAGGGCGCCAGGAAGGGGCCGATTCTAACGTGCTTGTGCGGCACTGGGTCACTGGTCGCTTTTGAACCTCATCTGCGCCGGCTGGTCTAGTCTTTCGCGTCTGGACCCCATAACCCAAGGAGTGTGCACCATGAGTATTTTTAGCTTTGTGAAAGAAGCAGGCGAAAAGCTTATTGATTTGTTGACGCCGGGTAACGCCAATGCGAGCGAGCAGTTGAAGGAACACATTGCCAAGGTTGGCCTGGGTAATCCGAATGTGCACGCCAGCGTCGACGGCGGCAAAGTCACGGTGACCGGTGAGGTTGCAAGCCAGGAAGAGAAAGAAAAAATCCTGTTGGCCGTAGGTAATATCGCCGGTGTTGGCAGTGTCGACGACCAGATCGTCGTGACCGGTCCGGTGGTGGTGGCCGCGGTGTTTGTCACCGTGAAGAAGGGCGACACCCTGAGTGCGATTGCCAAGGTGCAGTACGGCGACGCCAACAAGTACAACAAGATCTTTGAGGCCAACAAGCCGCTGCTGTCACACCCGGACAAGATCTATCCGGGTCAGGTATTGCGAATTCCTGAGTGATAGCGAGTGCCTGACAGGTCCAGCGCAGGCGCGTTACCTGTAGCCGTTGTCGCAGGCTGCGCTGGTCCTGACATCCAACATCTGATCCCGGACCTTTCTACAACCCTTCGATCAAGTCTCGATAATCGCCCACCGCCGCGAATTCCGCGGTGTCTTTCGGCCCTTTGCGGCTGTCCGGTTCACGCACCGCCAACAGATGAGCCACGCCGAAGTTCCGCGCGCTGCGCAGGATCGGCAAGGTGTCGTCGATAAACAGGCTGCGGCCCGGGTCAAAGCCGATATCTGCCTGCAAGGCATCCCAGAATTGCGGGTTTTCCTTGGCGAAACCGTAGTCATGGGAGCTGATCAGACGCTCGAAATAAGGCGCCAGTTCGATCCGCTCCAGCTTCAGTGACAGCGAGTCACGGTGGGCGTTGGTGATCAGTACCACCCGTTTGCCGGCCTGTTTGATGGCGGCAAGGAAGGTGTCGGCGTCGGGGCGCAGGGCGATCAGGTGCGCGGTTTCCAGCTTCAGTTCGCGCACCGGCAACTTCAGTTCGGCACTCCAGAAGTCCAGGCAATACCACTTCAACTGGCCGGCGTTGTTCTCGAACAGCGGCTGCAGCTCCATCTCGGCCATGGCCCGGCTGACCCTGTGCAGTTCGGCGTAGCGCTTGGGCAGGTGTTCCATCCAGAAGTGGTTGTCGTAATGCAGATCGAGCAGGGTGCCGTCCATATCCAGCAGAACGGTGTCGATATCGCGCCAGGGCAGTGAAGGCATGGGAAACGTCTCGAGCGGTAGAAAGATATCCGACACAAACTATCGGGAAAGCCGCGTTATAGTAGCGCGTTCACGCCAAGGAGCCCTTCATGCGCCAGAAACCCACTGTACTTGCCCGCGAGATCGTCGCCACCAGCCGTCTGTTTTGTGTCGAAGAAGTGCAGTTGCGCTTTTCCAACGGCGTGGAACGTACCTACGAGCGCCTGGTGGGCAAGGGTGCCGGTTATGGCGCGGTGATGATCGTGGCGATGCTCGACGCCGAGCACGCGGTGCTGGTGGAAGAATACTGCGGCGGTACTGATGCCTATGAACTGTCGTTGCCCAAGGGCCTGATCGAACCGGGCGAGGATGTACTGGCAGCGGCGGAACGTGAACTCAAGGAGGAGGCGGGGTATGGCGCGCGGCAGCTGGAGCATCTGACCGAGTTGTCCTTGTCGCCCGGTTACATGAGCCAGAAGATCCAGGTGGTGCTGGCCACCGACCTCTACGAAGAAAGCCTGGAAGGCGACGAACCCGAGCCCATGGGCGTGGACAAGATCAACCTGCGTGAACTCTCGGGCCTGGCGCAGAACCCCAATTTCACCGAAGGCCGTGCCTTGGCGGCGCTGTACCTGGCCCGCGACCTGTTAACCCAGCGCGGAGTGTTTCCGGCATGAGTCAGGCGTCGATGAGCTTTCCCCACCCTTTGCTGGCCCCAGTGGTCGAGCTGGCCTTGCAGGCTGGCGAGGCAATCCTGCCGTTCTGGCGCGCCGATGTGGCGGTGACACAAAAAACCGATGATTCGCCGGTGACCGCCGCGGACCTGGCTGCGCACCATCTGATCCTGGCCGGCCTGACCGCGCTGGACCCGAGCATCCCGGTACTGTCCGAAGAGGACGCGAACATTCCGCAGGCGGTGCGCGCCGGCTGGCAGCGCTGGTGGTTGGTTGACCCTTTGGACGGCACCAAGGAATTCATTTCCGGCAGTGAGGAGTTCACCGTCAATATCGCCCTGATCGAACAGGGGCGCGTGGTGTTTGGCGTGGTCACCATGCCGACCAACGGCCGCAGTTACTGCGGCGGTGCCGGCCTGGGCGCCTGGCGTGCCGACCGTGGCCAGGCGCCGGTGCCGATCCAGGTACGCGAAGCGCCGAGTGCTGGCCAGGCCTTCACCGTGGTCGCCAGCCGGCGCCATTCCAGCCCCGAGCAGGAGCGCCTGCTGGCCGGGCTCAGCGCCAGCCTGGGCGAGCTGCAATTGGCGAATATCGGCAGTTCGCTGAAATTCTGCTTGCTGGCCGAAGGCGCCGCCGATTGTTATCCACGGCTGGCCCCGACCTCGCAGTGGGACACCGCCGCCGCCCAGGGCGTGCTCGAGGGTGCCGGCGGTGAAGTGCTGGACTTGAACGGCGCACCGTTCTGCTACCCGGCGCGTGAATCGCTGCTCAATGAGTTTTTCCTGGCGTTGCCGGCCAAGGCGGCCTGGCGCCAGAAGCTGCTGGAGTTGGCGCGCAGCTGATGGTCGCCGTCGCGGTGCTCAGTGGTGCAGCACGTACTGCCCGGTAAAGCGCACCGCGTCGGCATCGCTTCCCTGGTTGACGATCCGCGTTTCCAGGCTCAGCCGCGCCCGCCCGTGGCGTTCATAAGTCCGCAGGAATTTCTTCCACTGTGCATCACTGGGCGCCGTGCAGATGGCCGTGGCGTCCTGGGTCACGGGCAGCGGATAACTGATCTGGCCTTCCTGGATCACAATGTGCCCGTCCTCGATCCCTTCCTCCTTGAGCCGCAGGTGCAGCCAGCCCCAGCCCACCAGCACCGCGCCGCAATACAGGCTGCCGCCGAACATGGTGCTCTTGTGGTTGACGTTGGCGGCCAGAGGCAGGAACAGGCGCAATTGCTGCGCCTGCCAGTCGAGCACCTTGAGCCCCATGTCCCGGGTGAGCGGGATGTCGTGATGGAGCACGGATTCCAGGTAACGACTGTCGCTGTTCATGCATGGGCCTCTGGCTTGAAAGATGGGAAGAAGTGGACGTTGCTCAATCGAGTTCGTCGCTGCCGGTGCTGGCGCCGCTGTCGGCGAAGCTCAGGCCGTGTTTGCGCAGCTTGTCGTGCAGGGTCTTGCGCGGGATGCCCAAGGCTTCGGCCAGGCTGCGCACGGAGCTGTGCGCGCGGCTCATTTCGGCGGCGATCAGGCTTTTTTCGAAGTTCTCCACCTGCTCGCTCAACCCGCCCTCGACCAGGGTAGGCGCCGGCTGCGCGCTGCCGTCCGGGGCGCTGTTGTCCAGTGCCAGTTCCAGGCCCAAGGCAAAGCGTTCGGCGGCGTTTTGCAGTTCGCGCACATTGCCCGGCCAGGTGTGGCGCAGTAGCAACGCCCGTTGCCCGGGTTGCAGTTCATGCAGCGGCAGGCCATGGCGGGTGCTGGCTTCATCGGCGAAATGCTGGAACAGCATCAGCGCATCTTCGCCACGCTCGCGCAGCGGCGGAATACGCAGCGGCGCGACATTGAGCCGGTAGTACAGGTCGGCGCGAAAGCGCCCCTGATCGGCGGCCTGGCGCAGGTCTTCCTTGGTCGCGGCGATGATGCGGATGTCCAGCGGGATCAACTGATTGCCCCCCAGGCGTTCCACCACCCGCTCCTGCAACATGCGCAGCAGCTTGACCTGCACATCCAGGCTCATGCTTTCGATTTCATCGAGAAACAGCGTGCCGCCATTGGCGAATTCGAACTTGCCGATGCGGCGCTTTTGCGCGCCGGTGAAGGCCCCGGGTTCGTGGCCGAACAGCTCGCTTTCCACCACCGACTCCGCCAGTGCCCCGGCGTTGATCGCCACGAACGGGCCGTTGCGCCGGCTCGACAGGTCGTGCAGCGCCCGCGCCACCACCTCCTTGCCGGCACCGGTTTCGCCGAGGATCAGCACGTCGGCCCGGGTCGCAGCCAGGGCACCGATCTGCTCGCGCAGGCGCAGCATCGGCGCCGAGTGCCCGACCAGGCGTGTGCTCAGTTGCTGGCGGTCGCTCAGAGCCAGGCGCAGGCTGCGGTTGTCCAGCACCAGCCGGCGCAAGGCCAGGGCGCGGCGCACGCTGTCGAGCAGGGCATCGCTGGCGAACGGTTTTTCCAGAAAGTCATAGGCCCCGGCGCGCATGGCTTGCACCGCCAGCGGCACGTCGCCGTGGCCGGTAATCAGCAGCACCGGCAGCTCCGGGTCCTGGCCGTGGAGTTCGGCCAGCAGCTCCAGGCCGTCCATGCCCGGCATACGGATATCGCTGACCACCACGCCCGGCCAGTCGCGCTCCAGGCGCGCCGCCAGCCCGCGGGCTTCGGCCAGCGGCAGGATCCGCAGCCCGGCCAGGTCCAGGGTCTGGCTCAAGGCCTGGCGCAGATGGGGATCGTCGTCGATCAACACCACCTGCACCTGGTGGTCGATGGGGGTACTCATACACTGCGGTCCTCGGACGGTTGCAGGCTCACACCCGGTGCGCCAGCGCGCAGTCGCAGGGTGATCAGGGCGCCGCCTTCGCGGTGGTTGGCGAACGACAGTTCACCGCCGAAGGCGCGCATCAGGGTGTCACAGATCGCCAGGCCCAGGCCAAGGCCCTGGGTGCGCGTCTTGGTGGTGTAGAACGGCTCACCGGCGCGGCCCAGGGCTTCCATGCAAAAGCCTGGACCATTGTCGCGAATGTACAGATTGACGCCGGTCTCGGTGGATTCGGCACTCAGCCACAATTTTCGCGGCGGGCCTTTTTCGGTCAGGGCATCAAGGGCATTGGCCAGCAGGTTGCCCAGCACCTGGCGCAGGCGGGTCTCCCCGGCTTCGACCCACAGCGTGGCGGCCGGCAGGTCGCGGATCAGCTCGACCTCCATTGCCCTGCGGCGCTTGGCCAGCAAGGCCAGGGCATCGTCCAGCGCCGGTTGCAGGGCCACGCTTTCCGGTGCGTGGCGGTCGCGGCGGGCAAAGGCTCGCAGGTGGGCGATGATCGAGGCCATGCGCCCGGTCAGCTCGCTGATCAATTTCAGGTTGCCGCGAGCGTCTTCGGTGCGCTGGTGATCGAGCAGCACCTCGGCGTTTTCCGCGTAACTGCGGATCGCCGCCAGGGGTTGATTGAGTTCGTGGCTGATGCTCGCTGACATGGTGCCCAGAGCCGAGAGTTTGCCGGCCTGGACCAGGTCGTCCTGGGCCCGCACCAGTTCCTGCTGCGCGGTTTCGCGCTCAAGCACTTCCTGCTTGAGCCGACGGTTGAGGCCTTCCAGGTCACTGGTGCGCTCGGCTACGCGCATTTCCAGCTCGCGGCGCGCCTTGGCTTCGAAGGCAATGCGCTCCAGGTAATGGCGGCGGCGCTGCATCATCAGGCCCAACAGCAGCATCAATACCAGCAACGTCGCCCCACCGACTGCCACCACCGTGCGCACCGGGCGCGCCACCAGGGTTTGTGGGGCGAGAATGCTCACGCTCCAGCCGGTTTCATCGATCTGCACGGTCTGGGTCAACCAGGCGTTGGTGTTGAGTGTCAGGGGCCTGGGTTCGCGGGTCGGGTAGGGCTGGATCGCACTGATCGCTTGGCGTTCCCCATCGCTCAGGGGCCGAGTGGCACGGAAGCGCCACTCAGGGCGCGAGGTCAGGATCACCACGCCGTTGTGGTCGGTCACCAGCAGCTGTTCCGGGGTTTTGCCCCACAGGCTCTCGGTGTGGTCGAGGTCAACCTTGATCACCAGCACGCCGATGATCCGCTCGCCGTCGTGCACCGCAGCGGCGAAGAAGTAACCGCGCTTGGCCGAGGTGGTCCCCAGGCCGAAGAAACGCCCGAGGCGCCCGGCCATGGCTTCGCTGAAATACGGGCGGAAGGAAAAATTGCGCCCGACAAAACTGTCGTGCTTGTCCCAGTTGGAGGCGGCCAGGGTCTTGCCGTTGGTGTCCATCAGGTACATGACTTCGGCGCCGGTCTGGGCGCTGATGTTTTTCAGCAGACGGTTGGCGTTGCCTTGCGTGACGCCGTCATCCGGGGTATCGAGCACCGAGCGCAGGGCGGGCAGGTCGCCGAGGATCTGCGGCAGCACTTCGTAGCGATGCAGGGTGCCGAGCAGGTTGGCCACGTACAGGTCGAGGGTCTGGCGGTTTTGTCCTACTAATTCACTGCGGTAATAGCGCTCGGCCAAATGCTCCAGCGGCCACAGCAGCGGCGCTAGGCACAGGGCCAGCAATGCCAGGCTGCGCCAGCGGGGTCTGCGGGGGAGGGGTGGAGTCATGAGGGTCGGCGCCTGTGGATACAGGCGCATTATGCCTAGCCCAGCTCGGCAAGACACTCGCGCAATGCAGGCCGCCAGTCGGGCTGCGTCACGCCCCATTCGCGCTCCAGGCGGCTGCAGTCCAGGCGCGAGTTCAGCGGCCGTGGTGCTGGAGTCGGGTAGTCGCGGGAGGGAATCGCCTCAAGCGCGGCGCAGGTTTTGCCTTGGTCACGCAGGTGCGCGGCGATGGCCTCGGCAAAGCCGAACCACGAGGTCTGGCCCGCAGCGCTCAGGTGATAAGTGCCCCAGACGCCGGCTTCCCCGGCCTGCCAGCGCTCGATCAGCAGGCGCGTGCTGTGGGCGATGGTGCCGGCCCAGGTCGGCGCGCCGATCTGATCGGCGACCACCCGCAGTTGGGGTTTTTCCTGCAACAGGCGCTGCATGGTCAGCAGGAAGTTCTTGCCGTGGCTGGAATAGACCCAGCTGGTGCGCAGGATCAGGTGCTCGCCACCGACTGCGCCGATCGCGCGCTCACCGGCCAGTTTGCTCTGACCGTAGACCCCAAGCGGGTTGGGAACATCGTCCTCGGTGTAGGGCGTGGCCTTGCTGCCATCGAACACATAGTCGGTGGAGTAGTGGATCAGCGGGATCCCCAGGGCCCGGGCCTCTTCGGCGAAGAGTCCGGGCGCCGTGGCGTTGATGGCGAAGGCCAGCTCGGGTTCGCTCTGCGCCTGGTCCACTGCGGTGTGGGCGGCAGCGTTGATGATCAACTGCGGGGCGATGGCCTGGACCTGGCGGCGGATCTGCTCCGGCTGCGCGAGGTCGAGCTGGTCGCGGCCGAGAACGATCAGCTCGCCCAAACCTTTGAGGCGCTGCTGCAACTCGCGGGAGACCTGGCCATGTTGGCCGCTGATAAGGATCTTCATGGGAGCGCTCATGGAAACAGATCGGCCTCGCTCAGACGCTTGCCGGCCTGATCCTTGGCCGAGAGGGTTGGCGTGCCCGCGAGTTGCCAGTCGATGGCCAGGTCCGGGTCATCCCAGCGAATGCAGCGCTCGGCGGACGGGGTGTAGTAATCGGTGGTCTTGTAGAGAAACTCGGCGAAGTCGCTGAGGACCACGAAACCGTGGGCGAAGCCTTCGGGCACCCACAACTGGCGATGATTATCGGCGGACAGCCGCACAGCGACCCACTGGCCGAAATGCGCCGAACTGCGGCGGATATCCACTGCTACATCGAGCACTTCGCCGACGGTGACGCGCACCAGTTTGCCTTGGGTATTTTCCAGCTGGTAGTGCAAGCCGCGCAGTACCCCTTGTTGTGAGCGGGAGTGGTTGTCCTGCACGAACTGGGTATCCAGCCCGGTGGTGTCCCTGAAGGCCTTGGCATTGAAACTTTCGTAGAAAAAACCACGCTCATCGCCAAAGACCTTGGGCTCCAGGATCAATACGCCAGGGAGGTCGGTGGGGATGACGTTCATTGCTCTTCTCCGGCGAGGGTGAAGAGGTATTGGCCGTAACCGGTTTTGCCGAAGTAGCTCGCCCGCTCCAACAACTGCGCACGATTGATCCAGCCATTCTCGTAGGCGATTTCTTCAAGGCAGGCGACTTTAAGGCCCTGGCGGTGCTCGATGGTCTGCACATACTGCGAGGCTTCAAGCAGGCTGTCGTGAGTACCCGTGTCGAGCCAGGCGAAACCACGACCGAAACGCTCAACCTGAAGGTCGCCGCGTTTGAGATAGGCATTGTTGACGTCGGTGATCTCCAGCTCGCCCCGTGGCGAAGGCTTGACTGCCTTGGCGATCTCGATCACATCGTTGTCATAGAAATACAGGCCGGTAACCGCGTAGCTGGATTTCGGCTTTTGCGGTTTTTCTTCGATCGACAAGGCACGGCCTTCGCTGTCGAAGTCGATCACCCCGAAGCGCTCCGGGTCCTTGACCCAGTAGCCGAATACCGTGGCACCATCGGGGCGTTTGGCCGCGTTTTTCAATTGCTCGCCGAAATGCTGACCATGGAAGATGTTGTCACCCAGGATCAGGCACACCGGGTCCTTGCCAATAAACGCTTCGCCAATCAGAAAGGCCTGGGCCAGCCCGTCCGGCGAAGGCTGCTCGGCATAGCTGAAGCACACCCCGAACTGGCTGCCGTCGCCCAGCAGGTTGCGGTACTGCGGCAGGTCCTGGGGGGTGGAAATCAGCAGGATGTCCTTGATCCCCGCGAGCATCAGCACCGAGATCGGGTAGTAGATCATCGGTTTGTCGTAGACCGGCAGCAGTTGCTTCGACACACCGAGGGTGATCGGGTGCAGGCGCGTGCCCGAACCGCCTGCCAGAACAATTCCCTTCATCATGCAATCAGATCCTTGGTGTCGGTGAAGCCCAATCGTTGGCCCTGGTAGCTGCCGTCCTGGACGTGCTGGCACCATTCGAGGTTTGCCAGGTACCACTGCACGGTCTTGCGCAGGCCGCTGGCGAAGGTTTCCTCAGGGGTCCAACCTAGCTCGCGTTCGATCTTGCTGGCGTCGATGGCGTAGCGCAGGTCGTGTCCGGGGCGGTCCTGGACGAAGGTGATGAGGTCGGCGAACTGCGTGACCCCGGTCGGTTTGTGCGGCGCCAGTTCTTCGAGCAGGGCGCAGATGCCGCGCACCACGTCGATGTTGGTCTGTTCGTTATGGCCGCCGATGTTGTAGGTCTCGCCGACCACACCTTTGGTCACCACTTCGAACAGGGCGCGGGCGTGGTCTTCGACAAACAGCCAGTCGCGCACTTGCAGGCCGTTGCCGTACACCGGCAGAGGCTTGCCCGCGAGGGCATTGAGGATTACCAGGGGGATCAGTTTTTCCGGAAAGTGGAACGGGCCGTAGTTGTTCGAACAGTTGGTGATCAGCACCGGCAGGCCGTAGGTACGCTGCCAGGCGCGGACCAGGTGGTCGGACGCCGCCTTGCTGGCGGAATAGGGCGAGCTGGGGGCATACGGCGTGGTTTCGGTGAACAGGTCATCGACGCCATGCAGGTCGCCGTAGACTTCATCGGTGGAGATATGGTGGAAGCGGAAGGCGTCTCTCTCCGCCGCTGGCAGGCTCTGCCAATAGGCGCGGCTGGCTTCCAGCAGGCTGTAGGTGCCGACGATATTGGTCTGGATAAAATCCGACGGACCGTCAATGGAACGGTCGACGTGGGATTCAGCAGCCAGGTGCATGATGGCCTGGGGCTGGAAACGCGCCAGGACGGCACTGACGGTGGCCTGGTCGACGATGTCGGCTTTGACGAACTCGTAGCGGCTGTTGCTGGCAACACTGCGCAGCGACTCGAGATTGCCGGCGTAGGTCAGTTTGTCCAGGTTGAGCACTTCGTGTTCGGTGTGCTCGATCAAGTGGCGGACCAACGCCGACCCAATAAAACCGGCTCCGCCGGTAACGAGAATGCGCATGTTGGTTGGCCTGGTTCCTTAAAAACGGTCGGTGATGCAAGCGGAAGCAGCATAGCTTGTCGGCATAGCCCCTGTGGCGCAAGACGTATGGACGGTCCAATTCAATCTCGACAAGGTTTTGCAGGCCATGCTGGCGCTTGGCTTGTTCATTGACTGTCACACCTGGGGGGTTGCGTAACGTCGGGCGTGGTGGCGATATAAGCGCCTGATAATAATTGCCTGGGGTCGTTGTATGTTGCTCGCCACGTTGATTCACCGTGCCAACCTGCCAAGTCCGCAGGTCACCGCGCAGCAGGCGCTGGAGTTACTGGAAACCCACTACGGGCTGCACGGCACCTTGCAATCCCTGGGCAGCCAGCAGGACCTCAACTTTCGCGTCGATACCGACCAGGGCCGCTTTGTCCTGAAGATTTGCCATGGCGACTACGCCGTCCTGGAGTTGCAGGCCCAGCATGCCGGGCTGCGGCATCTGGGCCAGCAGCCCGAGCTGCGAGTGCCGCGGGTGATCCCGGCCAGCAATGGTGCGGACCTGCTTACGTTGGAAATCGCCGGACAAACGGTACATGTGCGCCTGCTCGATTTCATCGAAGGCCATTCCCTGACCCACTTGCACTACCTGGGGCCGCAACTGGTGGCCGGTTTTGGCCGGCTGTGCGGGCAGATGGACCTGGCCCTGGTCGGTTTCGAGCATCCGGGCCTTGAGCGCACCTTGCAATGGGACCCTCGCCACGCCAGTACCCTGATCAGTCATCTGTTGCCGGTGATTACCGATGCACGACAGCGCGCGTTGATCGAAGAGGCCGCCGAGCAGGCTGACCGTCGCTTACGGCCGTTGCTCGACAAGCTGCCGGTGCAGGCAATCCATATGGATGTCACCGATGACAACGTGGTCTGGCAGCGTGATTCGCAACGGCACTGGCAATTACAGGGCGTCATCGATTTTGGCGACCTGATCCGCACCTGGCGTATCACCGATCTTTCGGTCACCTGCGCCGCCCTGCTGCACCATGCTGAAGGCGATCCGTTGCATATCCTGCCGGCGGTCCAGGCCTATCACGCGGTCAACCCGCTGCAGCATGCCGAGTTGCGTGCGCTATGGCCGCTGATCGTCGCGCGCGCGGCGGTGTTGGTGCTCAGTGGTGAGCAGCAGGTCAACATTGACCCGGGTAATGACTACAGCCGAGCCAACCTGAGCCATGAATGGGAGATTTTTCGGGTCGCCACGGCAGTGCCCTTCGAGTTGATGGAGGCGGCTATTCTGACTGCGGTTGGCCAGTCCCTGCCGAGCATTGCCAGTGAGGGATTTGCGCCGCTGTTGCCGAGCCTGGTGGGACGAGAGTTCGCCCTGATCGACTTCGGGGTGCTCAGTCCGCACTTTGAAGCCGGCAACTGGGAGCAGCCCGGCATCGACCAGCGACTATTGGAAGAGGCGGCTGCTACCCATGGCCTGGCCGCCAGCCGCTATGGCCAGTACCGCTTGTCCCGGACCCGCCCCGACAGCGCCGTTGAACCGGACACCTGCCCGCTGCATGTGCAGCTACAGGTGCCCAGCGGCACAGCGGTCGAAGCGCCCTTTGCCGGCATATTGAAGGTGGCTGCCGACGGCAGCCTGCGCCTCGACAGCGGGCAATTGAGTGTGCTCCTGTGGGGCGTCAGGCCGTCGCTGGACTCGGGTGCGGCGCTGCTCAAGGGGCAGGTGCTGGGGGAGGTGACCCAGGGCTTGAAGGTTCAGTTATGCCGTGGGCTGGCGCTCGAGCCCCCGCTGTTTTGCACGCCGGCCCGGGCTGCGGCCTGGCAGGCGTTGTGCCCGTCACCGGCGGCACTCTTGGGGCTGGCCTGCGATGCCGAGCCGGAGCTTGACTCCCAGCTCCTGCTGGCGCGGCGCGATGCCAGTTTTGCCCGCTCGCAAAAACACTATTATGTGGACCCGCCGCGTATCGAGCGCGGCTGGCGCAACCATCTGATCGATATGCAGGGCCGTTCCTACCTCGACATGCTTAATAACGTGGCGGTGCTGGGGCATGGCCATCCGCGCATGGCCGCTGAAGCCAGTCGCCAGTGGTCGTTACTCAACACCAATTCGCGTTTTCATTACGCGGCACTGGCGGAGTTTTCCGAACGCTTGCTGGCCCTGGCGCCGGACTCCATGGACCGGGTATTCCTAGTCAACAGCGGCACCGAGGCCAACGACCTGGCGATACGCCTGGCATGGGCCTACAGCGGCGGGCGCGACATGCTCAGTGTGCTCGAGGCCTATCACGGTTGGTCGGTGGCGGCGGACGCGGTGTCGACCTCGATCGCCGATAATCCCAAGGCCCTGAGCAGTCGGCCGGACTGGGTGCACCCGGTCACCGCGCCCAATACCTACCGTGGCGAATTTCGCGGCGATGACAGCGCGCCGGACTACGTGCGCAGTGTCGAGCACAACCTGGCCAAGCTCGCCGCGCAACAGCGTCAGCTGGCCGGATTTATCTGCGAGCCGGTGTACGGCAATGCCGGCGGGATTGCCCTGCCGCCGGGTTATCTGCAACAGGTCTATGGCCTGGTGCGGGCCCAGGGCGGTGTGTGCATCGCCGATGAGGTGCAGGTCGGCTATGGCCGCATGGGCTCATTCTTCTGGGGTTTCGAAGAGCAGGGCGTGGTGCCGGACATCATCACCATGGCCAAAGGCATGGGGAACGGCCAGCCGCTGGGGGCGGTGATCACCCGGCGCGAAATCGCCGAAGCACTGGAGGCCGAGGGCTATTTCTTCTCGTCCTCGGGCGGGAGCCCGGTGAGTTGTCGGATCGGCATGGCGGTTTTGGATGTGATGGAGCAAGAACAGCTCTGGGAAAACGCCCGGGTGGTCGGTGGTCATTTCAAGCAGCGCCTGCTGGCGCTGATGGATATTCATCCGCTGGTGGGGGCGGTGCACGGTTCCGGTTTCTATCTGGGGCTGGAACTGGTCCGTGACCGCGAGACCCTGGAGCCAGCCACCGAAGAAACCACCCTGCTGTGCGAACGCTTGCGGGAGCTGGGTATCTTCATGCAGCCCACCGGTGACTACCTGAACATTCTCAAGATCAAGCCGCCGATGGTCACTACTCGCCAGAGCGTGGATTTCTTTGTCGATATGTTATCCAAGGTGCTGGGAGAAGGGCTGTAATTGGTTGGGGTTTAATCGATTGTTATCGGCTTTAAGTGCGATATTTTTCTTTCGTAAGAATATATATCACTTTTAAAGTCGATTTTTATCGGATATAAAGCCGGCATTGCCAAGGTGTCCGCGCGTTCACGCGTTGCCCTTTCTGTCATGGGCCGTTGTCACCATCGGCCTAACGCCCGCCAGCCCAGGAGATCTCCATGAGTCGTATCGTTACCGTCGCCGCTACCCAGATGGCTTGTTCCTGGGATCTGGAAGCCAATATCGAGACCGCTGAAAAGCGGGTCCGCGAGGCCGCCGCTCAAGGCGCGCAGATCATCCTGATCCAGGAGCTGTTCGAGACCCCGTACTTCTGCCAGAAGCCGAACCCGGACTACCTGCAACTGGCGACGACGGTTGAAGACAACATCGCCATCAGGCATTTCCAGAAAGTCGCCAAGGAACTGCAAGTGGTGTTGCCCATCAGCTTCTTTGAGCTGGCCGGCCGGGCGCGCTTCAACAGCGTCGCGATCATCGACGCCGATGGCAGCAACCTCGGGATTTATCGTAAAAGCCATATTCCGGATGGTCCCGGCTACCACGAGAAGTATTACTTCAACCCGGGCGATACCGGTTTCAAGGTATGGAACACCCGCTACGCAAAAATCGGCGTGGGTATCTGTTGGGATCAGTGGTTCCCGGAGTGCGCGCGGAGCATGGCGTTGCAAGGGGCGGAAATCCTGTTCTACCCCACCGCCATCGGTAGCGAGCCCCATGACCAGAGCATTTCGTCCCGTGATCATTGGCAGCGTGTGCAGCAAGGCCATGCCGGTGCCAACCTGATGCCGCTGATCGCCAGCAATCGCATCGGCAACGAAGAGCAGGACGGCTACGACATCACCTTCTACGGCTCGTCGTTTATCGCCAATCAGTTCGGCGAGAAGGTTCAGGAACTGAGCCAGACCGAAGAAGGTGTCCTGGTCCAGAGTTTTGACCTCGACCAGTTGGAACACATTCGCAGTGCCTGGGGTTCGTTTCGTGACCGTCGTCCGAACCTGTATGGTGCGATCAAAACACTCGACGGTTCCCTGGAGTCCTAAGCACCATGAGCACTTTGCACAGCACGCCTCGCGCCGACGGCTTTTACATGCCCGCCGAATGGGCCGCGCAGACCCAGACCTGGATGATCTGGCCCGAGCGTCCCGACAACTGGCGCCTGGGCGGCAAGCCAGCGCAGGCCGCGCATGCGGCGGTGGCCCAGGCCATCGCCCGTTTTGAACCGGTGACCGTGGCGGTATCGGCCGGTCAATATGAAAACGCCCGGGCGCGCCTCGATGTGCCCAATATCCGCCTGGTGGAAATGTCCAGCGATGACGCCTGGGTCCGTGATACCGGCCCGACCTTTGTCATCAATAACAGTGGCGAAGTCCGCGGCGTGCACTGGGGGTTCAACTCCTGGGGCGGATTTGACGGCGGACTGTATTCGCCGTGGAACCGCGATGAGCAAGTCGCGAGCAAGGTGCTGGAAATCGAACGTTGCCAGCGCTATCGCACTGAAGGTTTTGTGCTCGAGGGCGGCTCGATCCACGTCGATGGCGAAGGCACGGTCATCACCACCGAAGAATGCCTGCTCAACCGCAATCGCAACCCGCACATGACACGCGGTGAAATCGAGGCCCTGCTGGGTGAGCACCTGGCGGTGGACAAGGTTATCTGGCTGCCGGACGGCCTGTTCAACGATGAAACCGACGGCCATGTGGATAACTTCTGCTGCTACGTGCGTCCGGGTGAAGTGTTACTGGCCTGGACCGATGATCCCGCGGACCCAAACTACCCACGCTGCCAGGCGGCGATGAAGGTGCTGGAAGGTACCCGCGATGCCAAGGGCCGCACCTTCAAGGTGCATAAGATGCCGATCCCGGGGCCGCTCTATGCCACCCAGGAAGAGTGCGACGGTGTCGACGCCGTGGAAGGGACCCAGGAGCGCAACCCGTCCGTGCGCCTGGCCGGCTCTTATGTGAACTTCCTGATCGTCAACGGCGGCATCATTGCCCCAAGCTTCGACGATCCGCTGGATGACCAGGCCCGGGAGATTCTCCAGGGGCTGTTCCCGCAGCACGAAGTGGTGATGGTACCGGGACGCGAACTGTTACTGGGGGGCGGCAATATCCATTGCCTTACCCAACAGCAGCCTGCACCGCACAAAGGTTGAGTGGGGTTGTAACAGCCCATGTCACCTGAGCGCGGGATCGGATGATGAAATTGATCCTGCACTGAGCAGCAAGCCCGCAGCCCTTATGGACTGCGGGCTTTTTTGTATGCGCGAATCACCATTGCCAACAGATTGGCACAGCTCTTGTATCAATTCGGAGGTCATTCTGAGACCGGTAGAACTGCGATGTTCTGTCATAAACCTTGGATAAGTTAGCCGCTCACGAACCAGGAGAGAGCGCTGGAATGAATATGATCAGCGAGCGGGCATCGCATCCCTTGGCTATGAATAACGAATCGCTTCAGGCTTTGGCCCTGTGGTTGAAATCCAATGGAACGCGCCAGATCAGAGAGCCTGATCCGCGCCGGATGATCACCGAGCGCTACCCTGCAGGCTTGCTCAGCGAAGCAGAGCTGCAGGCGTTGTGGGATGTAATGGAAGGATAGTCAGCAACGGATTGGTAAAAGCGCTGCCGGGATGGCAGCGCTTTTTTTTGTGTGGATTTTGTAGCGCGGGGTTTCAGCTTGTGCCGCAGGGCGTCAGAAGCTGTAGGTGCCGGTGACCACCAGGCTGCGCGGGTCGCCGAACTGGATCTGTCCGGCACTGGTGGCGGTGGAATAGTAAGTGCGGTCGCTGATGTTGTTCAGCGAGGCACGCAGGTTCCAGTCTTTCTGCCGGAAGCCGGCCAGGGCATCCCAGCGACCATAACCGGGCAGCACCACGGTATTGAGGTTGTCGGCGTAGCGGTCGCCGACCAGGGTCAGGCCGGTTTCGGCATACCAGCCCGCTTCCGGTTTCCAGGTGATGAACAGGCTGGCGTTGCGCTTGGCGACGTTGTTGACCCGGTTGCCTTCGTCGCCGTTGTTGCTCTTGACCACGGTCGCGTCCTGCAAGCCGATGCCGCTACGCAGCGACCAGTTGCCGACGATCTTGCCGCTGGCGGTCAGCTCCACGCCACGCGAGCGTTGCAGGCCCGTCAGCAGGATGATGTTCGGATTGTCGACGCTACGCGTGCGGCGGTTGTACAACTCCAGCTCATAGACCGCGAGGGTGGTGCTGAGACGGTCGTCGAGCCAGTCACTTTTGACCCCGATTTCCTTCTGCCGGGTGCGCTCGGGGCTCAGGTCATTGGTGTTGCCGTTGGCGTTGGGGGTGATGCCGATCAAGCCACCACCCACCGGGGAAAAGCTCTTGCTCCACGAGGCATAGAACGAGTGGTGTTCCAGAGGCGTCCAGACCACTCCCAGGCGTGGGCTGGTGCTGTGGCTGTCGCGGTCGTCCTTGCGGTTGGCGACCTGGTTGTCGGTCTCGATGCTGAAGTTGTCGTAGCGCAGGCCGGCGAGCAGTTGCCATTGATCGTTCAGGCGCAACTGATCCTGCACATAGACGGCGCGGCTTTCGACTTCGCTCCGGTTATGGGTGGATATCACCATTTTCCCGGTGTGCCGCAGGTCGCGATTCGGGTTGAACGGGTCCAGTGCCGGCACGGCCTGGCCGCCGGCGCCGACTGAGGCCGCGGTGTACAGCTTGGGGTCGCGGGTCTGATTACCCAGCTCAACGCCGGTCAGTAAGCGGTGCTCGAGGCCGAAGGTGTCGAAGCTGCCCTCCAGCTCGGTGTTGTTGTAAAGGTTGCGAGTGTTGAGGTCCTGCTGCCAGCGCTGGCGGGTCACCGTCCGGTTGCCAGGGTTGTAGGTGGTGACATAGGTGTTGTCGAAATCGCTGTCGAGCTTGAACACTCCCAGGGTGTTGCGCAGTTGCCAGTTGTCGCTGAGCTCGTAGCTGAGCTTGGAACGCAAGGATTGGGACTTGTCGTTGATGTAGTCGCGCTTGTCACCGTAGGTGGTGTCGCGGCTGACATCGGCCGGGCGTCCGTTGATACCGGGAATTCCGCGATCCGGCGTGCGGTCGTAACGGCTGTATTCGTATTGCACCAGCCAGTTCAGGTCCGGGGTCAGTTGCCAGCTCATCGAGGGTGCGAACAGTTGGCGGTGGCCGCTGACGCCATCGCGGAAACTGTTTCTATCCTCGTTACCCATGTTTAGGCGCAGGCTGATGTTCTCCGACGGATCGCTGCTGAGGTCGGCGTAGAGGCTGCGCAAATCTTCGCTGCCGCCCCTGAGCTCGACGCTGGAGCGGCGGCCGAACTGCGGCAGTTTACTCACGCGGTTGATGATCCCACCCTGGCTGCCTCGGCCGTAGAGCACGGCGGCAGGGCCCTTGAGCACCTCGATGCGCTCGATGTTGTGCAGATCGCGCACGTACTGGCTGTCGTCGCGAATGCCGTCGAGGTAGAAGTCGTTGCTGGCGTCGAAACCGCGGATGCGCACGCTGTCGAAACGCGTATCGGCGCTGTTGCTGACGTTGGGGATGCCGCTCAGCGCCGTGCCCAGGTCATTGATGCCGTAATCCATGACATTGGCGGTCTTGATCGAGTCGATGGCCTGGGGCACGTAGCGCAATGGGGTGGCCGTGCGAGTTGCGGTGCTGCTTTCCCTGACCCGGGGATCATCCTCATCGGCGTTGATTTCGGCGTTGATGGCGGTGACCGGCAAGGTGGTGGCGGCATAGCTGAACCCGGAAGTCAGCAGGGCGCACAGGCCGATGGAAACAGGCGTGAGGCGAGGGTGGGCAGGCATTTAAAGCGCATCCGAAGGGTGGGTGAGTCGATGGTGCGAATGGTAATGCTTGCTATTTGCTTTCGTTAATTAATCCTGAAAAGTTCCCTTGGGTTTATGTTTCAAATTGTGTCTTTGGCGTAACCGGCTGGACACAGGGGGGGGAAGCAGGCGTATTCGACCGATTGGCGAAATAGACTGAGTGCCATTTCGGGGTTTTTCCGTGACGGACCTGGGCATAGGCTGCGGCATCGTTTTTTTCAATCTTTTGCTGGAGCCTTCCATGTCGATCGCGACCCTTCATTACATCTACGATCCTCTGTGCGGCTGGTGCTACGGTGCCAAGCCGCTGGTGCAGGCAGCCCAGGCGATAGTGCCGGTGGTGCTCCATGGCGGCGGCATGATGACCGGCCGTAACCGGCAGTCCGTATCGCCACAGTTGCGTGACTACGTGATGCCCCACGACCGGCGTATTGCCGAGTACACCGGGCAGCCGTTTGGCGACGCGTATTTTGAAGGCCTGCTGCGCGATCACTCGGCGGTGTTCGATTCGGCACCTCCCATTGCCGCAGTGCTCGCCGCGCAGGCCTTGAGCGGGCAGGGCCTGGCATTGCTCGGGCGTTTGCAGACGGCCCACTACCTTGAAGGTCGGCGCATTGCCGACAAAGAGGTGCTGCTGGAGCTTGCGCAAGCGCTGGGGCTGGGCGCCGACCGCTTCGAAGCGGCGTTCGAGCAGGCCAGTGCACAACAGCTACAAGACCACATCAAAGACAGCCGCGCCCTGCTGGCCCGGGTCGGCGGCCAGGGGTTCCCGACGCTGGTGCTGGAGCTGGGCGGCCAGCAGCGGCTGGTGGATATCAGCCCCTGGCTGGGTAAGCCCGAAGCGTTCGCCGCCTGGCTCAAGGCCGCTCTGGTCGACGAATCCGCTGTACCCTCTTGCAGCGCACCGGTCTGTGGCCTGGACGGTTGCACCCCTTGAATGTCTTCCACCTATTGCGGAGTCACCCATGGATAACCTTGCGTTGATCAAAAGCACCTATGAAGGTGCCAACTCCCAGGAAAACGCGAAGAACACCATCGCTGCCCTGGCCCCCGATGCTCGCTGGACTGAAGCTGCGGGCTTTCCCTATGCCGGCACCTACGTCGGTTTCGAGGCCATTGTCGAAAACGTTTTCAAGCGTCTGGCCACCGAATGGGAGGGGTTCGCCTTCAAGGTCGAGAACTATGTGGCCCAGGGCGAACAGGTGGTTGCCTACGGCAATTACACCGGCGTCTACAAGGCCACCGGCGTGCCGATCAATGTCCGTGTGGTCCATTTATGGACCCTGAAAAACGGCAAGGTCAGCCACTTCGAGCAGTTTGTCGACAGTCATCCAGTGCAGTTGGCGATGCAAGGGGCTGCTGCCCTTTTGTGACGAGCCGCGGGGCTGGGCCTGTCGCCAAAGGGCAACAGCCCCTAGGCAAATGAATTCTTAGAAGATTTTTGCCTATTCCCAGAAGATTCTCGAAATTGACACATTGTTCTGGGCGCGGATAGGATTCGCCCCAACGCCTGTGGCCAAGAGCCATAACTTCTTAAAATAATAAAAGGCCCGCCACGATGTTTCGTGGGCGGGCCTTTTTGTTTTCGGGTCGCAAAAGAGCGCTAAGACGCCATGCGAACGGGGTTCCACAGCGCGTACTCAACCCGTAATAAGGAAAATAAAAGAATGTTGAAACAACGGATCTGCCTGATCGCACTGGGGATTTTGGGCGCAACTCAAGCCATGGCTAACGACCAGGCTGAGTCCAAGGGCTTTGTTGAAGACAGCAGCCTGAAAGTGCTGCTGCGTAATGCGTACATCAATCGCGACAAGAAAGACGGTAACGCTGATCAGCGCGAGTGGGGCCAAGCGGCCATCGGTACTTTCTCCTCCGGTTTCACCCAGGGCACGGTCGGTGTGGGCGTTGACGCCTTCGGCCTGTATGGCCTGCGCCTGGACCGTGGCAGCCACGCCGGCGGCGCCGGTATCGACTTCTTCAAGCCAAGCGAAGGCGGCAACAAGTCGCCGGCTGGCGACCTGGCCAAGGCCGGTGGTGCAGTCAAGTTCCGTATTTCCAACACCACCCTGGCGTACGGCGACCAGATGCCTGAGCTGCCGGTCCTGAACTACGACAGTTCGCGTCTGCTGCCAGAAAGCTACACCGGTACCCTGATCACTTCCAAAGAGATCAAGGGCCTGGTCCTGAACGCCGGTCGTTTCACCGCCGAGTCGCGCAAAAGCGCCGAAGGCCGTGACAGTGGTGGCCTGAAGTCGATCAACGTCTTGGGCGGTTCCTATCAGTTCACCGAACAGTTCAAGGGCGCGCTCTATGCTTCCGACGTCGAAGACGTGCTGAAGAAGCAATACGTGAACCTGAACTACGTGTTCCCGTTGGCCACCTCCCAGTCCCTGACCCTGGACTTCAACGGCTATCGCACCGAGCTGGACAAGTCCTACGCGCAGAAGGCCAACGCTGGCGGCGAAGACAACAAGATCTGGAGCCTGGCCGCTGTTTACGCCGTGGGTCCACACTCGTTCACCCTGGCACACCAGCGCAGCACCGGCGACAGCAACCTGGGCTACGCCTATGGCGGCTACCAGAAGCAGCAAGGTCGCGTCGGTGACGGTGGTAACACCATCTACCTGGCCAACTCCTACTGGTCCGACTTCAACGCTGAAGACGAACGCAGCTGGCAGCTGGGCTACGGCCTGGACTTCGGTTCGTTCGGCGTGCCTGGCCTGAGCTACAACCTGGCCTACGTGCGCGGTGACAACATCACCTCGACCAACAGCGTTGGCGCGACCACCACCGGTGGCACCGAGCGTGAAATCTTCAACCAGTTCAAGTACGTGGTGCAGAGCGGCCCGGCCAAAGACCTGAGCGTGAAGGTTCGCAGCTCGATCCTGCGCGTATCGCAGAAATCCAGCGGCTACAACGACAGCGGCAACGAACTGCGTGTGTTCGTCGACTACCCGATCAACGTGTTCTGATTCTGTCGCACACGGGTAACGCAAAAGGCCTCACAGCGATGTGAGGCCTTTTTTTTGCCTGGGATTCGCCCTCGACCTTATGGCTGCTCGGCAAAGGTCTGTAGATAGGCCAGCAGGTTGTCGATTTTTTCTGCATCGCTCAGGCCCCAGAAGATCATCCGCGTGCCGGGCACCACGGCCTTGGGGTCTTCGAGGTAGGCCACCAGTTTGTCGCGGGTCCAGACCACGCCGGAGCTCTTCATGGCCTCTGAGTATTGGTAGTCGCTGGCACTGCCCGCCGGGCGCCCGATGATGCCGTTGAGCTGGGGTCCAAAAGAGCTGCGCACCGAAGGCCCGATGTTGTGGCAGCCACCGCAGAGCCGCTTGAACAGCTTGCCGCCGGCTTCGGCATCGCCTTGCGCGTGGGCGGGACTGCCGAGCAGGGCCAGGTTGAACAGTAGGGCCAGGGCTGCGGTTTTCTTCATGGGGGACTCCAAATCGGCAACGGCTTGCGGCAAAAACGCGCGGCTATTTCAGCATGAAAAACCGGTGGTCGGGGTTAGCAGATCAAAGGTCCGGTGCGTGGTGTGTGGGGAAGATGGGTTGGCGCCGATTTGAAACTGCTCATAAACTCCGGCGCGCGAGTGTTTGGCAGGCAGATTGCCGCGTTCGGTTGGACGTCGGCGTTATCCGTTTTTTCAAGGAGGAGGCAGCGATGGCCCGTGCACGGGTAATTGGCACTTCGATAGCGTCCATCCAGGCGGCAGAGAGCGAGCTGGGGCGGCATCTGCCCGAGTCTTTTGCGCAATGGCTGCTGGGTAATAACGGCCGCTCGATAGGTGCCTTGACGGTGTTTCCAGTGTTCGACGCGCGGGATCCGCGAAAGACCTGGGACTCCATCGTTCGGCAGTACCAGGAAGGTTGGCAAGTGTGGCTGGAAAACGTGGCCCACACTGCGACCGATTTCTCGGCATTGCTGCCGTTTGCCGAGTTCGGCACCGGAGACTACTACTGTTTCGACTACGCGTTGGCAGGCGTTGCCGGTGAGCCGGTGGTGGTTCTGTGGTCCCACGAAAGCGGCGAGACCCAGCCCGTGGCGGACAACTTCACGGCGTTTATGCAGTTGACCGAGCAATGCGCGAGAGAGGGGTGAAGATGACCGATAAGTCGATGCAGGACGAGTTTGAAACCGCAGACGGCGAGGTGCGGATTGTGCTCGAGCAAGGCTCGTCCATTCACCTTAAGGCGGTCAGTGCCTACAACGATCCGGTCGAGATTACGGCCACCCAGGCCCTGGAAATTGCCGATATTCTCCGCCACTTCGCCAGCCGCCTGGGCGATTGAACAGGCCAACGGATCCCCCATGAACATCCCCACCCAGCTCCAAGCCTATGCCGCAGCCCAAGCCCTGGTCGACGCCCTTGATCGGCGGGACGCGGACACCCTTCAGCAGAACTTCCGTATCAGCGACGCGGTGTTGGAGGAGGTTTATGAATCCTTGGCTGACGCCTTCGATCCGGGCGCCCGCTTGTCTCTCGCACCTGTTGCCCTGGCCTTTGCCGAGCGCGGTGGGCAACGTCCGTTTTTCGACCTCTATCAACAGAACGACCAGACCGTGGCCTTGGATTGCGTGCTGTTTGCCGAGGGCGAGCCGAGCGAGACGGCGGTGTATTTGACGCTGTCCGAGGTCGATGGCCAGTGGCTGGCGCACTACAAGTACATCGGTCACTGAGGGCCCTTGGTATCGGGCGCGCGGGCCGCTGGCAACTAGCTGATTCAAGCCGATTTCGGCGATTTCGTATGCAGATCGGTGCATTTGTTGCGTACAAAGGTAGTTGTCGTACAACTGCTTGGGCTATCATGAGCCTTCATCCGTAAACCTGGATACACGCTCTTAATGGACCACCAGAACGTCCAACCCACTGTTCGCCGAAAGCACCGTAGCCTGGCTCAGGAACTGGTCACCGAGCTGTCGCGGCGTATTCGTGAAGGTGAGATCGAGCGCGGGGCGAAGCTGCCCACCGAGTCTCAGGTCATGGACGAGCACAAGGTCAGCCGCACCGTGGTCCGCGAGGCCATTTCCCGGTTGCAGGCTGCGGGGCTGGTGGAAACCCGCCACGGTATCGGCACTTTTGTCCGGGATATCCCCAGCCCCAGCGGCTTTTGTATCGACCCCGAGACCATCGTCACCCTGCATGACGTGTTGGCGGTGCTCGAGTTGCGCATCAGCCTGGAGGTCGAGGCGGCGGGCCTGGCCTGTGTGCGGCGTACCGATGAGCAATTGCGCCTGATGCGCGACTCCCTCGATGCCCTCAACTCCACCGCAGTCAGCGTCGATTATGCGGTGGCGGCAGATTTCCAGTTTCACCAGCAGATCGCCCTGGCCACGGGCAATCGCTACTTCACCGACATCATGTTGCACATGGGGGTCAGCATCATTCCCCGGACCCGTCTGCACTCCAAGCGTCTGGTGAATGACGCCAAGGAACCCTACCTGGAACGCTTGAGTCGCGAGCACGAGGACATCTATCAAGCGATTGCCCGCCGCGACGCCGACGCCGCGCGCGCCGCCATGCGCCTGCACCTGTCCAACAGCCGCGAGCGCATGCGCAAGGCATACGAAGCCTTTGACGCGGCGGCAGCGCTGAGCCCCTAAACGCCGCCGCCAAGGCTTTCAGTCGAGGTTGATCAATGGCGCGCCATGGGCTCGGGCAAGCCTTTGACCCCGGGGTTCAAGGCGAACACGCCACCGGCCAGCGGCTGGTCGCTAAGGTCGAGGCCCTGGGGGCGAATCGAGGTCACAAACAAGGTGTCGAGCCCGGCGCCGCCAAAGGCACACATGGTGGGTTTCTTCACCGGCAGCGGCAGCGAGCGATCCAGCTTGCCCTCGGGGGTAAAGCGCAGGACCAGGCCGGCATCGATGGCGCAGATCCAGTAGCAACCCTCGGCATCGACCGCCGCTCCGTCCGGCCGGCCGGGGTGGGCGTTCATGTCGACGAAGCTGCGCCGGTTGTAAGGGGTGCCGCTGTCGATGTCGTAGTCGAAGGCCCAGATCTGCTGCACCGTGGGGTGCGAATCCGACAGGTACAGGGTCTTGCCATCCGGGCTGAAGGCTAGGCCGTTGCCCACGAGCAGGCCGCCCAGTTGCGCGCTCAGTGGCTCGACCAGGCCCGGGGCTTGCCCGTCGTAACGGTACAGCGCGCCCACCGGGTCGGTGCCCATATTGGGCTGCATGGTGCTGGACCAGAAACGTCCCTGGCGATCGCAGCGTCCGTCGTTGAAGCGCATGTTGGCCCGAGCGTGTTCAACCCCGGCGCGTTTTTCAGCGTGCAGGCGACCGTTGGCCTGGGGCGTGAGTTGGAAGATGCCGCTTTCCTGAGCGCCCAGCCAGTGGCCCTGGGGGCTGCGCACGATGCAGGCGAGCATCTCGTCGGCCTGCCAGGATTCGTGCTTGCCGTCCGCCTGCCAGCGATGCAAGCGCCCGGCAGGGATATCGACCCAATACAGCGCATTTTCCTGCGCCTGCCAGACCGGGCTTTCACCGGTGGCATTGCGCGCGTCGACGATGAGTTCGGCGTTCATACCGTGGGCTCCAGAAGGTAGAGGGCGGCGGCGCCCGTGCGCCGCCGCGCAGGGAGAGGGGCTGTATCAGTCGCCGAACGGCCCGGCGGCGGTAAATGCGCCGCCCTGGAACAGGCTGTTGGGGTCATCCGCCGCCGGCTTGGGCTGCTGCTCGATCCGTGGGCGAAATTGTTCCGAGCTGTCTTGCGGGGCAAACCCCAGGTGCGCGGCGTGGCGGTTGTTCCACCACAGGTCGCGGTTGGCGGATACGCCGTAGACCACGCTGTGACCGACATCCGTGGCCAGCAGCGCGCGCTCCACCAGATGGTCGAGATCCTGGTAGCTGAGCCATGTGGACAGCATCCGCAGGTTGCGCGGCTCGGGGAATGACGAACCGATGCGCAGGCTCACGGTTTCGATGCCGTACCGATGAAAGTAGAAGGTGGCCAGGTCTTCGCCATAGGACTTGGACAGCGCGTAGTAGCCGTCCGGGCGGCGCAGGCTGTGGGCATCCAGTTCAGCGTCTTGCGGGTAGAAGCCGGTGACGTGGTTCGAGCTGGCGAACACCACGCGCTTGACCCCGTGTTTGCGCGCCGCTTCGTAAATATGAAAGGTGCCGCGAATGTTGGCGTCGAGAATCTCTTCGAAAGGCCGCTCAACGGAAATTCCGCCGAGGTGGACGATGGCGTCCACGTCCTTGACCAGGGCTTCGACCCCGGCCTTGTCGGCCAGGTTGCAGTTGATCACTTCGTCATGCTCGCCACGGCTGGGCGCCATTGGGCTGATGTCCGAGGAGCGGACGACGGCAGCGTGGGCCAGCAGGGTTTCCCTGAGTATCTGGCCCAGGCCACCGGCGGCGCCCGTCAGCAGGATTCGGGTGAAGGGTTTGCGCGAAGGGGGCGGTGTGGTCATGGTCGGGTCTTCCATAGAGCTGTGGTTGCGAAGGGGGAGGGGCGGCCAGGCCTGGTGAACGATGCGCGATCGCCAGGCCGGCTCGACTGTTACATGAAGTTGTACTGGATCCCGAAGCGCCAGCGGGCTTGACGGTCATCACTGGTGGAATTGACTTTGACGTCGCCGATCTCGATGAACGGAACCCACTCCTTGGTGAGCTTGTATTTGACGATCATGTTCTGCTCGTAGTCGCTCTTCTTGTTGTCGTAGCGGATGTAGTCGGTCTTGAAGTAGATGAACTGGTACTCGTAGGCCCACTTGCTGGCCGGGGTATAGCCCAGCCAGCCCTCGAAGCGGTTGGTGTTCTGGTTGTCCTTGGCGCGATCGGGCACGTCTTCGTTGATCTGGTCGCGGTCGAGCTTCTTGGCATCGAGCCGGTAGCGCGTGGCGACGTAGAAGGCATCGTTGATCTTGTAGTTGTACTTGAGCCCGAACTTGTAGCTGGTCGAGTCCTTCGAGCTGTCCATCTGGAACGCCGGGGTCAGGGTCGACTGCGGGCTCAGTTTGTAGTTGTAGCTGACGGTGAACTCGTGACCGTTGTTGACCATGTTGTCGTAGGCGACGTCTTCGCGATCGCCAGCTGTGCGGTATTTCATCTCCGCCTCAAACCCCAGACCACTGTCCAGGCGATAGCCGAGCTTGATCCGATCGGCGTGGGCGCTGTCGTCTTCAGTGAACTGGTGGCGGTAGTTGATATTGGCGGAGTCGGCGCTGGCGCAGAAAGGCAGGCTGAGTGTGGCGAGCGTAACGAGGGTACGGAATGTGATGTTCATGGAGTCTTCTTTTATTGTTTTTGTTGAGTTTGTGAACAGTGCGGTTGGCAGTAGAGGTGTTGCGGAGGTCTCATTTCTTGGTGTTGATATACGTTATCGTACGACTATTGGGGTGTCTACGGGTTATGACCCTGTTTGTAACGTCTTGTTACATATATTGCCTGTAAACACGGCTCTAGAGATCAATCTGTTGTCTTTTAGTCATCTTTAAATAGGGGCGTTTTCGGGGCTTACGAGGTAAAATGCGCGAAAATTCTGGCGTTATCTTGCGTCTTTCCAAGTGTTGTACGATGACGTATGATTGTTTTCAGCAGGCGACATTCCTGTCATAAATCTAATAAGCAGGCTAAAGACGTCCATGAGAATTACAGCAGTCAACGTCCAGGTTTTTTCCTACCCGACCCGTCGCGCTGTCGACAGTGCGGGCCACGCCCACCCCGGTGATGTCGCCCAGGCCAAGATGGCCCTGCTGCGCATCCAGACCGAAGACGGCAATGAGGGCTATGCCTTCGGCGCCCCGGAATTGATCCGTCCTTATGTGCTCGATGGTTTTGTGCGCAAGGTGCTGATCGGGCAGAACGCCCTCGATCGCGAGAAGATCTGGCACGACCTGGTGCACTGGCAGCGCGGCAGCGCCAGCCAGCTCACCGACCGTGCCCTGGCCCTGGTGGAGCAGGCGCTGTGGGACTGGGCCGGGCGCAAGTTCAACGTGCCGGTGCACAAACTCATCGGGGGGTTCCGCGACAAGGTGCCGGCCTACGGCTCGACCATGTGTGGCGATGAGTTGCCAGGCGGCCTGGCGACCCCGGAAGACTATGGCCGCTTTGCCGAGACCTTGGTCCAGCGTGGCTACAAGGCGATCAAGCTGCACACCTGGATGCCGCCGGTGTCGTTTGCGCCCAGCCCGCGCATCGACGTCAAGGCCTGCGCTGCCGTGCGTGAAGCGGTCGGCCCGGACATCGCCCTGATGCTCGATGGTTACCACTGGTACAACCGCACCGACGCTCTGTATATCGGCCGCGAATTGCAGAAGCTCGACTTCGCCTGGTTCGAAGAACCGATGATGGAAGACTCCGCCGAGTCCTACGCCTGGCTGGCGGGGCAGCTGGATATTCCGGTGCTGGGCCCGGAAACCCTGGCCGGCAAACACCTGAGCCGCGCCAGCTGGGTGAAGAACGATGTCTGCGACATCCTGCGCGCCGGTGTGGCCGGTGTCGGTGGTATTGCCCCCTGCCTGAAGGTTGCGCACATGGCCGAATCCTTCGGCATGGATTGCGAAATCCACGGCAACGGCGCGGCCAACCTGGCGGTGGTCGGGGCGATCAAGAACTGCACCTGGTACGAGCGCGGCCTGCTGCACCCGTACCTGGATTACGACGAAGTCCCGGCTTACCTCAAGCGTCTGGTAGACCCGATGGACAGCGACGGTTTCGTCCACCTGTCCGACCTGCCGGGCCTGGGTGAAGAGATCGACTTCGAGTTCATCGAGACCCATACGCTTAACAGTTTCTGATGTGTAACGCGGGCTTCCCGGTGTAGGCCGGGTCGCCCGAGAGCCCTGAATAAATATAAGAAAGGCACTCTCACTATGAGCATTCTCCCCTCGCTTTGGGCGCGGGTATTTGCGGCTACTCTGGCGATCTCCACCTTGCCCGTCGCTTATGCCAAGACCCCGGCCGATCAACTGATTGTCGGCATGAGCATGATCAACCTGTTGTCCCTGGACCCTGCCGCCGCCACCGGGCTGGATGTCTCGGAGATCAACGCCAACCTCTACGACATGCTGCTGGTGCAGGATGTGGCCCAGCCTGATCGCCTGGTTCCGGCCCTGGCCGAACGCTGGGAGGTCAGCGATGACCGCAAGACCCTGACCTTCAACCTGCGTTCCGGGGTCAAGTTCCAGTCCGGCAACCCCCTGAGCGCCGAAGACGTCGCCTGGTCCTTGCAGCGGGTACTCAAGCTCAACCTGGCCCTGGCCTCGACCTGGAAGGCCTACGGTTTCAGCGCGGAAAACGTCGAGCAGTACATGCGCGCCACCGACGCCACTACCTTCGTCATCGAGCTGCCCCGGCCGACTGATCCGCTCCTGGTGCTCAACACCCTGGCCACCTCGCCGAGCGCGTTTATCCTCGACCGCAAGAAGGTGCTGGAGCACCAGAAGAACAACGATCTGGGCGCCGCCTGGCTGGTGACCCACGCCGCGGGCAGTGGCGCCTTCGTGCTCAACGACTGGCGCGCCAACGATGTGATTCTCATGACCCGTTTCGACGGCTACTGGGGCGGCCCGGCCAAGCTCAAGCGCATCGTCATGCGCAACATGACCGAGTCCCAGTCCCTGCGCCTGATGATCGAGCGCGGCGACCTGGACATCGCCAAGGGCATGTCGGCGCCGGATATCGAAGCCCTGCAAGGCAGTGACAAGGTACGCACCCAGACCCTGCAGCGCGGCACCCTGTACTACGTGGCCCTGAGCGTGAAGCAGCCGATGTTCGCCGATGCCCGGGTGCGCAAGGCGGTGCGTTCGCTGATCGATTACCAGGGCATCAACCAGACCGTGATGCCGCACTACGGCCTGATCAATCAGCGGCCGTTGCCCTTGGGCCTGGCGGCGCGCCTGCCGGATCCGGGCTACCGGTTGAATGTCGAGGAAGCGAAAAAACTCCTGGCCGAAGCCGGCTACCCCAATGGCTTCAAGACCAGCATCCGGGTGCTGACCGACCCGCCCTTCATCAATATCGCCTCCAACCTGCAATCGACCCTGGCCCAGGCCGGAATCCAGGCCAGCATCATCACTGGCACCGGTAACCAGATCTACGGCGCGATGCGCGAGCGCAACTTCGACATCATCGTCGGCCGAGGCGGCGGCGGTGCCGAGCGGCATCCGCACTCCAGCCTGCGGACCCTGGTGTACAACCCGGACAACCGCGATGAAGCCAAGCTGAGCAACTTCCAGGGCTGGCGCACCTCGTTCTACAGCCCCGAGTTGAATCAGTTGATCGAGAGCGCCGAGGTCGAGCCTGACGCCGGCAAACAACTGGCCCAGTACCGGCAGATCCAGGAGCAGCTCGACCAGCAGGTGGGCGCCATTCTGCCGGTCTCGCAAATGACCGACACGGTGCTGATCTACGGCGACGTTGCCGACTATCAAGGCCACACGGCCGCGACCACGCGCTACAAAGACGTCTACAAGAATCGCTGAGTGTGGCGCGGGGCCTGGCCCTGCGCCCTTGGTGTACCGGTGACTGTTTTATCAGGAGCTCACTATGTTTGTTTCGACTGCCTCCGTGTTGGGGGCTCGCGCTTCCAATACCGCCCGGCGTGCCAGCACGGTCCTGGTGACCTTGCTCGGCCTGCTGGCGCTGACCTTCATCATTGGTCGGGTCATGCCGCTGGATCCCGTGCTGGCGGTGGTCGGGCCAGACGCCGACAGTTCCACCTACGATCAGGTGTACCGGGCCATGGGCCTGGATAAACCGATCTGGACCCAGTTCGGGCTGTACCTCAACGACCTGCTCCACGGTGATTTCGGCAACGCCCTGTTGACCGGCCACCCGGTGCTGGAAGACATCAAGCGGGTGTTCCCGGCCACCATCGAACTGGCGACCCTGGCGATTCTGTTCGGGGTCCTGATCGGCCTGCCGCTGGGTGTGTGCGCCGCCAGCAACCAGGGGCGCCTGGGCGACCATATCGCCCGGGTCATCACCCTGTTCGGTTACTCCACGCCGATTTTCTGGCTGGGCATGATGGGCCTGCTGGTGTTCTACGCCTGGCTCGGGTGGGCCGGCGGTGCCGGACGCATCGACCTGGCGTACGACGGCATGGTGCCGGAAGTGACTGGCCTGCTGCTGATCGACTCGACCCTGGCCCGGGACTGGGACGCCTTTGCCAGCGCCCTGCGCCATATCATCTTGCCGTCGCTGATCCTGGGCCTGAACTCGGTGGCCTACATCAGCCGCATGACCCGCAGCTTCATGCTTGAGCAGCTGTCCCAGGAATACATCATCACCGCCCGGGTCAAGGGGTTGTCCCGCAGCCAGGTGGTCTGGGGCCATGCCTTTCGCAACATTCTCGTGCAACTGCTGACGGTGGTCGCACTGGCCTACGGCTCGCTGCTCGAAGGCGCGGTACTGATCGAGACGGTGTTCGCCTGGCCCGGTTTCGGCCAGTACCTGACCAGCAGCCTGATGCTCGGCGACATGAACGCGGTGATGGGCTGTGTGCTGGTGATCGGCCTGATCTTCGTTGCCCTGAACCTGATCAGCGACGCCTTGTACAAGGTGTTCGACCCGCGTACCCGCTGACCCGTTTTGCCATAGCGAACCGATAAAAATATAAGAAGAAGGATCCTTGAATGAAGACTGCATTTTCGAAACTGCACATGAGCCTGCTGGCGGCGGTCCTGGCCCTGGGGCCGATGACCGCGGTGAACGCCAAGACGCCCAGCGACCAGCTGATCGTCGGCATGAGCATGGTCAACCTGTTCTCCATCGACCCGGCCAACGCCCCGGGCCTGGATGCGTCCGGGGTCAATGCCAACCTCTACGACACCCTGATCAAGCGTGACCACGGCAACCCGGAAAAGCACCTGCCGCAACTGGCCGAGCGCTGGGAAATCAGCGAAGACGGCAAGCAGGTGACCTTCCACCTGCGCCAGGACGTGAAGTTCCACTCCGGCAACCCACTGACCGCTGAGGATGTGGCCTGGTCGCTGTACCGGGTGATGAAGCTCAACTTCGGCCTGGCCACCACTTGGAAGGCCTATGGCTACAGCGTCGACAATATCCAGTCGCTGATCCGAGCCAGCGATGCCCACACCCTGGTCATCGATCTGCCGCAAGTCATGGACCCACTGTTGCTGATCGACTCCCTGGCGATTTCGCCAAGCGCCGTGGTGGTGGATCGTAAGACCGCCCTGGCCCACGAGAAAAACGGTGACCTGGGCGCCGGCTGGCTGGTGACCAACGAGGCCGGCAGCGGCCCGTTCGTGCTGACCAAATGGAGTGCCAACGACTCGCTGCTGCTGACCCGTTTCGACGGCTATTGGAATGGAGCGGCCAAGCTCAAGCGCGTGGTGGTGCGGCACATGACCGAGTCTCAATCGCTGCGCCTGATGCTTGAACGCGGCGACCTCGACCTGGCCTATGGCATGGCCGCGCCGGATATTCGCGCCATCGATGGCTCGGAGAAAATCCAGGTCCAGTCCCTGCAGCGCGGCACCATGTACTACGTGGCCATGAGCATGAAGCAGCCCGAGTTCGCCAAGCCCAAGGTGCGCGAAGCCGTGCGCAACCTGATCGACTACAAGGGCCTGGACGAGCAGGTGATGCCGTACTACGGCAAGCTCAACCAGCAGCCGATGCAGCTGAGCCTGGAGGCACGCCTGCCGGATCCGGGTTATCACATGGACGTGGCCAAGGCCAAGAAATTGCTGGCTGAAGCCGGGTACCCCGAAGGGTTCAGCACCACCATCCGCACCTTGTCCGAGCCGCCCTTCATCGACATCGCCGCGCGCCTGCAAGCAACCCTGGCCGAAGGCGGGATCAAGGCCAGCATCGTCACCGGTACCGGCAACCAGGTGTATGGCGCGATGCGTGCGCGCAACTTCGAAATCATCGTCGCCCGTGGCGCCGAGCGCTACCCGCACCCGTATTTCAGCCTGCGCACCTTTGCCTACAACCCCAACAACAGCGACGACGCCGGCTTGCCCAACTTCCAGGGCTGGCGCGCCTCGTTCTTCAGCCCGGAGCTCAACAGCCTGATCGACAAGGTGGGGATCGAACGCGACGGCGCCCAGCGCCTGAGCCTGTACCACCAGGCGCAGAAGCTCTACGACCAGCAGGTGGGCCCGATCATGATGATTTCCCAGATGACCGACACCGTGGTCAGCGCCTCCGACGTCAAGGGCTTCGACGGCGACGACGCCGAAGCCACTCGTTACCTGGGCGTCTACAAGCAACGCTGAGTGCCACCCGGGGCGCTTGCGGGCGCCTCGGGTGATCCTGATTTCGAACCGAGAACATGCCGATGATTGCCAACATGTCTTCTACCGACGCCACCGCCAAACGCCAGAGCGAGCGGGCCCCAGGGTCCAGCTTCGATGCCTTTTGCAAAAGCGGCCTGCGGGTCCTGCGCCACCTGCTGCGCAACCCCATGACCCTGGCCGGGTTGCTGGTCGCGCTGCTGCTGATCGTGGTCGCGGCCTTCGCCCCCTGGATTGCCACCCATGACCCGGTTGCGCAGAACCTGGCCAGCGCCCTGCGGGCACCGGGCGCCGCCCACTGGTTCGGCACCGATGAGTACGGTCGGGATATCTTCAGCCGGCTGGTCTATGGCTCACGTATCACGCTGTACATCATCACTCTGGTGACTGTGATCGTCGGCCCGATCGGGCTGTTTATCGGCACCGTCTCGGGCTACTACGGCGGCGTGGTGGACACCGTGTTCATGCGCCTGACCGACATCTTCATTTCCTTCCCCAGTCTGGTGCTGGCGCTGGCCTTTATCGCTGCCCTGGGCCCTGGCCTGGAGCATGCAGTGGTGGCGATTGCCCTGACCTCCTGGCCGCCGATTGCGCGCCTGGCGCGGGCGGAAACCCTGTCCCTGCGCAACGCCGATTTCGTGGTGGCGGTGGAGCTGCAAGGCGCCTCGTCTGCGCGCATCATCCTGCGGCACATCGTGCCGATGTGCATGTCGTCGGTGATTATCCGCCTGACCATGAACATGGCCGGGATCATCCTCACCGCCGCCGCCCTGGGCTTTCTCGGCCTGGGTGCCCAGGCGCCGTCGCCGGAGTGGGGCGCAATGATTTCCACGGGCCGGCGCTACATGCTCGAGTGCTGGTGGCTGGTGGCCGTGCCGGGCGCGGCGATCATGCTGGTCAGCCTGGCATTCAACCTGTTGGGCGATGGCCTGCGGGACATCCTCGATCCGCGTAGCGAGTAACCGGAGGCTCCATGTCCGACATCAAACTGAACGTCGAAGGGCTCAATGTGCGCTTCGTCAGTGGCAAGAAAGAAATGCACGCCGTGCGTGATGTGTCCTTCACCCTGGGCCGGGAAAAACTGGCCATCGTCGGCGAGTCCGGCTCGGGTAAATCCACCGTCGGCCGCAGCCTGCTCAAGCTGCACCCGGCGAGCGCCAGGATCACTGCCCAGGCCATGCGCTTTGGCGATGTCGACCTGCTTTCGGCCAGTGAAAAGGCCATGCAGAAGATCCGTGGCCAGCGCATCTCGATGATCATGCAAGATCCGAAATACTCGCTCAATCCGGTGGTCAAGGTCGGCGACCAGATTGCCGAGGCCTACCTGGCCCACCACAAGGCCAGCCGCAGCGATGCCCGCGAGCGGGTGATGGAGATGCTCGAAAAAGTGCATATCCGCGATCCGAAGCGGGTCTACAACCTGTACCCCCATGAAGTCTCCGGCGGTATGGGGCAGCGCATCATGATCGCGATGATGGTCATCACCCGGCCCGAGGTGATCATCGCCGATGAGCCGACTTCGGCCCTCGACGTCTCGGTGCGCCAGCAGGTGCTCAGTGTGCTCGAAGAGCTGGTGGAGCAGCAGGAGCTGGGGCTGATTTTCGTCAGCCACGACCTGAACCTGGTGCGCAATTACTGTGACCGGGTGCTGGTGATGTACGCCGGGCGCGTGGTCGAGTCCCTGGCGGCCTGCGACCTGCAGTACGCCGAGCATCCCTATACCCGTGGCCTGCTGGCTGCCCTGCCGAGCATGGACAACCGCCGCGAGCGCCTGCCGGTGCTACAGCGTGACCCGCTCTGGCTGACTTCTTGAGGAACCGACCATGCCCATGATCCAAGCCCATTCACTGAACCTCAGTTTTGGCGCCGGCCCGGCCCTCAACCAGGTGCTGCACGATGTTAGCCTTAGCGTCGCCGACGGTGAATCCTTCGGCCTGGTGGGGGAGTCCGGCTCGGGCAAGACCACCGTGCTGCGCTGCCTGGCCGGGCAGTACCGGCACTGGAGTGGCGAGCTGAGCATTGCCGGCGCGCCGTTGCAGCACAAGATTCCCAAGGAGCACTTTCGCAAGGTGCAGATGGTGTTCCAGGACCCCTACGGCTCCCTGCACCCGCGCCACACCATCGACACTGCGCTGCGTGAGCCGCTGATCATCCACGGCATCGCCGACAAGGACGACCGGATCAACGAGATTCTGCTCAAGGTCGGTCTCAACGAGAGCTTTCGCTATCGCTATCCGCACCAGTTGTCCGGCGGCCAGCGCCAGCGCGTGGCGATTGCCCGGGCGCTGATTCTCGAACCCCGGGTGCTGCTGCTGGATGAGCCGACCTCTGCCCTGGATGTGTCGGTGCAGGCGGAGATCCTCAACCTGCTGGCGGACCTGCGCCAGCGCGAGAAACTCACCTACCTGATGGTGACCCACGACCTGGGCGTGGTGACCCACCTGTGCGACCGGGTGGCGGTAATGCAGCAGGGCAAGATCGTCGAGCTGCTCGACAGCCAGGCCCTGAGCCAGGACCTGGCGAGCCATGCCTATACGCGGATGCTGGTGCAGGCCAGCCGCGATTTCAGCCGCGAGTCCGAGCGACAGCTCGCCGGTTGAGCAGGGCGCTGCCAGCTCACTTGTTGTCGTACAACTAGAGAGGGGTTTTATCCCGGTATTCCACGGGGTGTTCGGGAATAGACCCTTTGTATGCGGGAGATTTACTTGAAGTTACATAGCCAAGGCACTTTTGTCGTAGTCCTTTCTAAATTTTAGTTGTACGATGACGTACCTCTTAAGGTATTTCATTCACTTTCCGGCTCGAGGTTTGCGAACCATGACTCCACAAGAACTAAAATCCGTCCTGTCTTCCGGCTTGCTGTCGTTCCCCATCACTGACTTCGACGCCAAGGGCGACTTCCGCCCCGACACCTACGCTCGCCGCCTGGAGTGGCTGGCCCCGTACGGTGCCAGTGCCTTGTTCGCCGCAGGCGGCACCGGTGAGTTCTTCTCCCTGGAACCCACCGAATACACCCAGATCATCAAGACCGCAGTCGACACCTGCAAAGGCCATGTGCCGATCCTCGCCGGCGCCGGCGGCCCGACGCGCCAGGCCATCGCCTATGCCCAGGAAGCTGAGCGCCTGGGCGCGGCCGGCATCCTGCTGATGCCGCACTACCTCACCGAAGCCAGCCAGAAAGGCCTGGTGGCTCACGTTGAGCAGGTGTGCAACTCGGTGGACTTCGGCGTCGTGGTCTACAACCGCAACCTGTGCCGTCTCAACGCCGAAAGCCTGGAAATCCTCGCAGAGCGCTGCCCGAACTTGATCGGTTTCAAGGACGGCATCGGTGAAGTCGAATCGATGGTCTCGATCCGCCGCCGCCTGGGCGAGCGCCTGACCTACCTCGGCGGGCTGCCGACCGCAGAGGTTTATGCCGCGGCCTACAAGGCCCTGGGCGTGCCGGTGTATTCCTCGGCGGTGTTCAACTTCATCCCGAAAACCGCCATGGACTTCTACAGGGCGGTGGCCGCTGACGACCACCAAACCGTGGGCCGTCTGATCGATGATTTCTTCCTGCCATACCTGGCCATTCGCAACCGTTGCGAAGGTTATGGCGTGAGCATCGTCAAGGCCGGCGCACGCCTGGTTGGGCATGACGCCGGCCCGGTGCGTGCACCGCTGACCGACCTGCTGCCGGACGAAGTGGAACAACTGGGCGCGCTGATCCAGAAACTCGGCGCCCAGTAAGCCTGTTGCCTGCGGCGCTGTCGGGGCGCCGCAGGACCTCGATCAAGCACCGGGTGAGCCGGGTACAACGCAACAGGGACGCGTTATGAAGCTGCATCATCGACTCACGCTTATGGTTATCTGCACCGTGCTCGGCCTGCTGTTGATTGCCGGGTTCGGCTTGAGCGCCTTGCGCTCGAACATGCTGGAAAACAAACGCAGCGAAATCTACACCGTGCTCAATCTGGCCGCGCAGCAAGTGGCGTATTACCAGGAGCAGGAACAACGCGGCATTCTCAGCCGCGCCGCCGCGCAGGCCAAGGCCATCGAAGCCCTGTCGAGCCTGCGCGATGGCAAGAAGACCTACCTCTGGGCCCGCACTGTGGACGCCCTGGGCCTGGTCCATCCCAACCCCGAAGTGATCGGCAAGGTCGACGTCGGCGTGACCCTGGCCGACGGTCGCAGCAAGTGGCAGGGCTACCTGGACGGCTTGAAAAACACCCGCTTCGCCTACTTCGACGACTTGGCCAAATACCCGGGCGCGGAACAAGCGGTGCCGAAAATCAACGGCATCACCAAAATCGACGGCTGGAACTGGCTGGTGGGTTTCGGCATTTTTGTCGATGACATCGACGCCGCGTTCTGGCACCTCGCCTGGCAGTTTCTCGGGGTCGGTCTGGTGGTGGTGCTGGTGACGACGGCGCTGGCCTTGAGCATGTCCCGGGGCATTTATCGCAGCCTTGGCGGCGAGCCGACCTATGCCACCGAAGTGGCCCGGGCGATTGCGGCTGGCGACCTGAGCCGCGCGGTCAGCGGACGCTTCGGCCCGCAGAGCCTGCTGGCGGCGGTGGCGACCATGCAAACCAGCCTGCGGGAGATGATCGTCGGCATCCACAACGGCTCCGGCCTGTTGGGTGAAGCGGCCAGCGGCCTGACCGGGCAGATGCGCCAGATCGACAGCGCCTCCCAGCAAACCTCGGAAGCCACCACCGCCACGGCGGCGGCGATCGAGCAGATGTCGGTCACCATCGACCATATTTCCTCCAGCGCCCGCGAGACCGAAGCCAACTCCGCGCGTTCGGCGCAATTGGCAGCCGACGGCGAGCAACTGGTGCACCAGGCGGCGGGGGCAATCCAGCAAGTGTCGGCCCAGGTCGAGGACGCCTCGGTGCGCATCGCCGGGCTGGTCAAGCGCACCCACGAGATCGACGGCATCGCCAGCGCCATCAGCGACATCGCCAGCCAGACCAACCTGCTGGCGCTGAATGCTGCCATCGAGGCGGCGCGGGCCGGGGAGCAGGGCCGGGGCTTTGCGGTGGTGGCCGATGAAGTGCGGCACCTGGCCCAGCGCACGGCGCTGGCGACCCAGGACATCACCCGCATGATCAATTCGATCCAGGTCGATACCGGCTCGGTGGTCGAAGGCATGACCGCCGTCACGCCCCAGGTGGCGATTGGCGTGGCCCTGGCCGAGCAGGCCGCCAACGCCCTGCGCGAGATCAATCGCGGGGCCTCGCTGACCTTGGTCCAGGTGCGCGAAGTGGCCAGCTCCACCGCCGAACAAAGCCAGGCCAGCGCCAGCGTGGCGCAGAACATCGAGAGCATCGCCAACCGCGTCGAAGACTCGGCGGCTTCGGTGCGCGCGGCCCACGGCAATGTGCATTCCCTGGAGCGCCTGGCGGATGAACTGCGCGAATCCGTGGCGCGCTTTCGGCTTTGACCCCTTACCCCTGAAAGGAGATCCGCCATGCCCCATTGCCTCATCGATTGCCCGGTTGCCCTGGCTCAGCGCGTCGGCGAACAGACCCTGCTGGCCGCCGTGCATGACGCCCTCGATGCCTTCGGCGTATTCAAACCGGGTGACATCAAGGTGCGCCTCAACGGCTTCAGCCATTACCGCTGCGGCGCGACCCAGGATGACTTCGTGCACGTGGCGCTGTACCTGTTCGCCGGGCGCAGCGCCGAACAACAACGCAGCCTCGCCTCGGCGACCCTGGCCGCCCTGGTAGCCTTGCTGCCCGAGGTCGAGGCGCTGTCCATGGATGTGAGGGAAATGCCGCGCGAGACGTTCGTCAACCGCAGCCAATACCTCGAAGAAGCCGGGCTTTCGGCCTGAACCCAGCGGTTCAGCCACCCCGGTGTGATGACTGGCAAAAACAAGGAAAACAACATGCCGTATCAAAACCCTGCTGTCGCTCTGCCCCAACGCCCCCTGGTGCGCTCTGTCGTCGCTGCCCTTGCCCTGGGCTGCAGCCTGCCGTTATGGGCCCTGGAAGCACCAAGCAAGGTGCAAGTGCCAACCCTGGCCTTTGATGATCAACAGATCATCCTGGTCTGGGAAAAACCTGCCGACCACGCCGCGATCAAGGATTACCGGGTCTACGTCAACGGCACCCTGCTGGGCAGCGCCAATGGCAATAACGACAGCGTATCGCCGGCCAAACCCTACATCGACCGCTTCTACGAGCAGGATCAGGCCAACTTCCACTACCGCATCGCCATCCACAGCTTCACCGCCCAGGGCCTGAAACCCGACACCCAATACCGCTTCACCGTGCGTTCGGTCGACGGCAACGGTAAGGAGTCCGCCGACAGCCCGGCCGTGGTGCAGCGCACCAGCAAAGTCCCGGCCCTGTTCGATGTGAAAAAATACGGCGCCAAGGGCGATGGCAGCAGCCTCGACACCCTGGCGATCCAGAGCGCCATCGACGCCTGCACCGCCGGCTGCAAAGTGCTGCTGCCCAAGGGCACCTACAAAAGCGGCGCGCTCTACCTCAAGAGCAACATGACCCTGGAGATCGCCGAGGGCGCGACCCTGCTCGGCTCCGAGCGTGCCGAAGACTATCCGCTGGCGGGCTACATTCAATACCCGTACTCGACCACCGTGCGCCCGGCTTCGCTGATCAACGCCTTGCCGCGCGATCCGAAACAGCACCAGACCTTCGAAAACATCCGCATCGTCGGCAAGGGCACGATTGACGGCAACGGCTGGAAACGCCAGGCCGACGTCAAGGACGAACTGGGCCGGCCGCTGCCGTTCTACCTGCCCAGCGACAACACCCGCTACATGCAGGACGGCATCCTGGCCAAGGCCCAGGTCGAGCAAGCCGTGGCCCGGGGCCTGAACGTCAAGGACGCCTACGGTCAGATGCGCTCCTCGCTGATCACCCTGCGCAACGTGAAGAACGTGTTCTACGGCGGCTTCACCGTGCTCAACCCGGCGTACCACGGGATCATGAACCTGGAAACCGAAAACGTGGTCATGGCCAACACCACCCACAAGACCTACGACGCCAACAACGGCGACGGCATCGAATTCGCCAACAGCAAGGGGGCGATGGTGTTCAACAACTTCTTCGACACCGGCGATGACTGCGTCAACTTCGCCGCCGGCACCGGGGCCGAAGCGGTGAAGCAAAAGCCCCAGGAAGATGCGTGGGTCTTCAACAACTTCTTCCGCAAGGGCCACGGCATGGTGGTCGCCGGCAGCCATACCGGCGCCTGGATCCAGAACATCCTGGCTGAAGACAACGTCTCCGACGGCACCGATGCCGGCCTGCGCATGAAAAGCACCAACTTCATGGACGGCGGCGCGCGCAATGTGGTGTTCCGCGATTCGGCAATCCGCAACACGGTCAAGCAAGCCTTTATCTTCACCCTCGACTACAACGACCCCAACGCCAAACTCGACTACACCAAATCCACCGTGCCCGGCCAATTCAAAGACATTCGGGTCAGCGACGTCAGCGTCGAGAACGCCAAACAGGCCGCCATCGAGGTCAAGGGCGAAGGCAAAAGTAATGCCTACCACCAAGGCCTGACCTTCGAGCGCGTGCGCTTCAGCGGCACCGCCAAAGCCAAGATCGACGGCCTCAAAGACTCCCACTTCGACACCCTGCGCTTCACCCAGACCGGTGGCGCCAACCCGTGGCAAATCAGCGACAGCCCGGGCTTGACCTTCAAGGATGTGGAGCCGGGGCCGTTGTAGGGCTCAAAGCCCCCACCCACGAAAAACCGCCTGTGAAAGATCACTTAAGCGATAGAGCGGGCACCCACTAACCTGTGGTGAGGGAGCAAGCTCCCTCGCCACAGGTAAAGTGTTCGTTCTTACCTGATCAGCGTTCGCTTGTGGGGGCGGTTTTTTTGTTGGGCGGTTGGCATCGAACCATGAACCGCATACGCACAGTCAGGAAAGCTGGCTGTGCTTTTCGAAGCCTCTGGCGGGGCGCTTTTCAGCTCGATGCAACGGAGCTAGCGTTGCTCAAGAGCCGCCAGTACATGTACCGGATCATTGTGTATGGCCCGCAGCAGCGCCCGTGCCGGGCCTTCTGGCTCCCGTCGACCCTGCTCCCAGTTCTGCAGCGTACCCACGGCAACGTCGGTAGCTTTGGCAAAACGCGCCTGAGAAAGCCCCGTGGCCTTGCGAATCATTTTGACCTTCACTGCGTCCACGTGAAATTCACGTGATGGCGGACGTTCACCCCTATCAATCTCATCCATCTGGGTCATGCTTTCGACCAGGCGGTTGAATAGGTTCTTTTCCATCATTTCCACCCTTTGTTTAACGCGCTCAGGATTTTCTTTTGGTCTGGGGAGAGATCGTCTTTGATGCCCTTGCGGTAGATCAGAATCAGCCGGATCTGGTAGGCCGCCGAGAGGTGGTAGTAGATCACCCCCACCCCGCCGCTCTTACCTTTCCCGTGAGCAGTCCAGCGGACCTTTCTTAGCCCATCGCGGCCCTTAGAAATCCCAGCGGGTGGTGACCATCACATTGCGCGGGTCGCCGTAGTAGGCCGAGGTGTAGAAGCCGATGTTGGTGTAGTACGCCTTGTCGAAGAGGTTGTTGACGTTGAGGGTCGCCGACAGGTTTTCCGTGAGCTGGTAGCGGGCCATCAGGTCCACCAGCCAGTACGGATCCTGGGTGAACTCCTCGGAGCGTCGCTTGCCGCTGTTGTAGAGCGTCTGCCAGCCCGCGCTCTGCCAGCGTGCGCCGCCGCCGAGGGTAAGTTTGTCCAGGCTGCCGTTGAGCTTGTAGCTGGTGTAGAAGCTGACTTGGTCTTCCGGCTCCCAGGTCGAGACCTTTTCGCTCTCGGCATCGCGGGCGATCTTGTGGGTGTAGCCCGCCTGCAACTGCCAGCCGGGGCTGAGTTCGCCGGAGATCTCCGCTTCATAGCCTTTGGTCTTGGTCTCGGTGCCCACATACGCGCGGTCGTTGCCCGGAATCGAGTTGAACAGCGTGTCGGCTAGCGGTCGATTTTTTTCATGCACTTCGAAATAGGCGAGGCTGGTATTCAGGCGGCCGTCGAAGAACTCGCCCTTGAGACCAAACTCATAGTTCTTGCCTTCGTTAGGGTCCAGCATCTTGCCGTTACGGTCCTCGTATTCGGTATGGGGCTGGAAGATCTCGGTGTAACTGGCGTAGGTGGAGAAGTTGTCGTTGAGGTCGTACACCAGGCCGGCATAGGGGATCACCTTGCCGCTTTCCTGGCTGTCGCGGGTGCCGGTGACCTGGTAGTTGGCGACCCGGGCGCCGAGCAACAGGTGCAGCTCATCCATCAGGCTGAAGCGGCCGGTGATGTATGAACCGGTCTGGCGTGTGGTCAGGTCATTGATCTTGGTCGGCTGGTTCCACAAGGGTTCGATGGCTTCGCCATGCCACTGGTAGAAGTCGTATGAGTTGTCGATGAAGGTCGGCCTGCCGTAGTCCTTGCCCTTCCACTTGGAAATGGACAACGACTGGCCGACCACCAACTGGTGCTCGCGGCCGAGCAATTGGAATGGCCCCGACGCGTAGACATCCAGGCTGTCGGCAGTGGTTTCGCCGGTGTACTTCTGCGCCCAGATCGAGCTTTCGGTGGCGGTGTCCTGGGAAATGTAGCCCAGGGGCGAGTCGTAGCCGTTGATCTGATGGTTGTACTGACCCTTGGCCACCCAGCCGTTGTCGAAGCTGTGTTCGAGGGTGGCGAAGGCGGTGCGGCTGTATTGAGCCCATGAGCTCCATTTCGGGCCGTTGTTGAACGAGCGTGGCAGGTCCAGGCGGTTGCCAACGGCATCGTAGACGGTGCGCGAGCCGGTCCAGCTGGAGCCTTTCGGGTCGCTGTCCTGATAGTCGGCGCCCAGGGTCAGCAGGGTGTCTTGATCCAGGTCGACTTCGAGGATGCCGTAGTACACGCCGGTCTTGCGTGAGTAGTGGTCGAGGAAGGATTTCTTGTCCTGGTAGGCCGCCACTGCCCGGCCCCGTACGTTACCGGTTTCGGTCAAGGGGCCGCTGACGTCGATCTGTGTGCGGTAGTTGTCCCAGGTCCCGGCCCCGAGTTCGATGTTGCCCTGGAACTCGGCGGTCGGCTTCTTGCGAATCAGGTTGATGGTGCCGCCGGCGCCACCCGCACCGGTGAGCAAGCCGGTGGCGCCCTTGAGCACTTCGACGCGGTCGTAAATGGCCATGTCGGTCAGGGTCTGGCCCGCCGAGTACTGGGTGTCGCGCAGGGTCGGAATGCCATCGTACTGAAAGTTGACGATGGAGAAGCCGCGGGAATAGTAGTTGGTGCGCTCGGAGTCGTAGGTCGAAACGGTGATGCCCGGGGTGTGGCGCATCACGTCATCGATGGCATTGAGCCCGAAATCATCCATGACCTGGCGGGTCACCACCGAAATCGATTGCGGGGTTTCCCGTGGGGTCAACACCAGGCGCGTGGCAGTGGCGATGGTGCCCGGGGTGTAGGAGCCGGTGCCTTCGGTCACGGTGCCCAACTGGTTGGCGGTGACCTCGGTGGAGCCCAGTTCCAGAGCGCCTCCGGTTTTGATCGCGACCAGCACATAGCCGCCATTGCTCTGCCGTTTGGCCTGCAACCCGCTGTTGGCAAGCAGGCGCTGCAGACCGTCGTCGACGCTGTACGAGCCTTTGAGGCCGGCGGTGTTGAGGTGGCGAGCCTGTTCGGTGTCGAAGGAAATAGTCACCCCAGCCTGCACCCCAAATTGAGTCAGGGCCTCACCCAGCGGGCCTGCAGCGATCTGGTAGGAGGCCTGGCTTTGGGCCAGGGCGGGAGCAGGTGTCAGCGCCAGCCCGGACAGACTCGCGAGGCTCAGGCCAAAGATGGCCAGGCGTACGGCGCGTGGCAGTGTGGTCCTGGCGTGGAGGGGAAACTGGGGCATTCAGTGATCCTTGCGTTGTCATGGCAGAAAGGCGCTGTAATCGCGGCTTGTGTCAATGACGGATGAGAATCGAAATCAGCAAGGTTACCTGGCGTATATTTTCAAATGGGTCTCAGGCCGGCTCGATACTGGCCCAGTAACGGGTCAGGTAGCGCACGGTTACCGGTAAGGTCTTGCTCAGGTTTTGCAGCACGCTATCGGTGTCGTCGATGCGGAAGGCACCTGAGATACGCAGGCCCTGAACCGCCGCCGCGCAGCGCAATACGCCCGGGCGATAGCGGCCCAGTTCCTGGATAAAATCCCCCAGGCGCCAGTCGTTCACGCTCAGCATGCCCTGGACCCAGGCGGTGGAGGCCGGCGGTAAAAGGCCAGGCGCCTGGACGTGATCACGATCGAACGTGACCTGCTGCCCAGCCTCCAGGCGCAGAGTGCGCTCGACCTGCTGGCGTGGCCCCACTTCCACCGCCGCTTGCAATACCCCGACTCGCGTCTGCTCGGCCAATTGGCGCACGCTGAACTGAGTGCCCAGTGCACGGATGCGGCCTTCATCGGTCTGCACGATAAAGGGCCGTTGTCCGGGGTCCTTGGCGGTCTGCACGAGAATTTCGCCACGGTGCAGCTGGATCAAGCGCTGTTGTGCATCGAAGCGGATATCGACTGCAGTGTCGGCGTTCAACTCCAACTGCGAGCCATCCTCCAGGCGCAGCGAACGGCGCTCACCCAGGCCGGTGCGTTGCTGAGCGAGCATCGAGCGATACGGCACCTGTTCGACTGCCAGCCAGCTGCACCCGCCAACGGCTAGCAACATGCCGAGCATTTTCAACACATCCCGGCGCTGCGCCCCGGCCGCACCAAGGCTGGAGAGCGCTGCCTGTCTGGGCATCATCGACCATTGCTGTTGCAGTGTTTCGACGCGCGCCCAGGCCGCCGCGTGCTGCGGGCTGGATTGCAACCAGACCTGCCAGGCCCGGGTTCGCGCCTCGTTGACCGTGCCGTCATTGAGCTGCACATACCAGGTGGCGGCGGCTTCAAGGGTCTTGAGGTCCGGGGGAGCAGGCATCAGTTCTCGACCAGCAGCAGGCAGCGGGTCATGGCGCGAATCAGATGATTCTTGATCGTGGTCACCGACACGCCGAAACGCTCAGCCGCGGCAATGTAGGTCAGCCCCTCAAGCTGCACCGCGAGGAAAATCTCCCGGGTGCGGGTGCCCAGCTCATCGAGCAGGCTATCGACCGCCACCAGCATCTCGATGATCGACAGGCGAACCTCCGGCGACACATCAACCGGTTCCGGCCTCTGGGCCAGTGCGTACAGATACGCCTGCTCAATGGTGCGGCGGCGGGACTTGTCGATCAGCAGCGAACGGGCAATGGCGCTGAGGTAACTGCGCGGCTCGCGGATCGGCGCGTCATTGCGGGCCATCATCACCCGCAGGAAGGTGTCCTGAGCCAGGTCCGAAGCATCGGCAGCATTGCCCAACCGGACGCGCAGCCAGCTTTTCAGCCAGCTGTTGTGTTCGCTGTACAGCTGATGAAGAGCTGAATGATCAGGCGCCGGCATGAGGGGTTCACCAATGCGTAAATGGTAATCGCTCGCATTGTCGTGACGGGAGGGTATTTATGCAAGGGGGGGAGGCTGACCGCGTTCTGCACGGTTAGACGCCGCTGTATTCGCAATGCCCGCGTGGTGGGTCACCGTGTGCGCATGTTGCCATTGTGATTGGCGACTACTCCGGTGCGCTCTTCGCCAGCGCAAGGTCGATCAGGTTGCCGGTTTCGGCAGGGAGTCCACGAACGTGTCAAATGCTTCCAGGTCGTATCTGCTCTCATTGGGAGAGGCGTGCGGCATCTTAAAGTCGGCAGGCAGCGACCACTGTATTCGCCCAGGAAAGACGTGCTCGATGGCGCGGTACCATTCAACAAGGGGCGCTTGCAGGCTGAGGTGGAGTTCGAAGTTCGTGCGCGTCCGGGTTGGATCGCTCTGCATTTGCTGCCGCGCGTTGTCCGCGTCGATGACCTTGACCAGGTAAAGATCGGCGAAGCCGAGCCGCTGTTTCGCGATCGCATCACGCGCCGCCTGCCGCGAGAGTTGCCACTCTGCTGCAGTGCTCTGACCGACTTGCCACAGGCACCAGCTGTAGTGCAGCTTCAAGGGATCGGTATCGCAGACAGCCAGCCCTGAAGCCTGTTCAATCGCGCAGGCATCACCCCAGCGTTTCTGATTCCAGTTCGTCCAATAGATGGCTGCCTCCAGACCATGCCGAGGCGCGTTCTTTCGATCCGCGGGAAAGGATTCCGGCAGCAGACTGCCTGCTGGCATCTGGTTGCACCATGTGGTTTTCCCGGCAGCACTGATTCCTTCAACAACCACAATCATCGGTTCATTTCCTTTGCGGGCTTATCCGTGTTTCGGGCAGGAGATCGGGTTAAGGGAAGGGCAGCTATTGTCGGTGGGAGCGGGTCTTGGAAGGGGGTGGAGAAGTTTGTGACGAATTGCAGAAAAACAAAAGGCCCGCATTGCTGCGAGCCTTTGTTTTGTATGGTGCCGGCACCAGGAGTCGAACCCGGGACCTACTGATTACAAGTCAGTTGCTCTACCAACTGAGCTATACCGGCGTGTTAGGGCGACGATTATAGCGATTGGCGGCCGTCTGTAAACCCCTGAAAACTGACTATTTTTGCGCAGGCCTCTGGCGCGCGGTCGGCTCTTGGCTGGCAACCCGTGGGTGCGAGTGTGTCCGGTGTGGCTGAGGGGGTGTCCAAGGAGGTGTGTTTGTGTTTTGTCCTCGTTTATCAGGAATGGTCTCAATGGTCATGGATATCAGAAAAAAATTCGTTTTCGCCGCGTTGGTCTTGCTCGGTGGGTGCAGTGTGAAACCGGTGCAGCCTTATGCCGAACCTCCCCAGGGCGCTCAGACGGCGCAGTTACGGGTGATTACCAATAGCGAGGTGCGCGGAGCGGATTACGCCGGGTGTGTCGGAGAAACCCAGGGCTTGGCCAAGGCCGGGCGTTTCAGTGAGGATTTGCAGCCGAGCATCAATTATCCACAGGCGCCGCTGGTGCCGGGCAAGCAGAACATGGCGCCGCGCTATGCGCCGAAGATGCAGCAGTACCTGGGGGCGATTCGCATGGCCGAGGGGTTGTATACCGAGATCGTTGCCGAGTATCGGGTGCCGGCTGGTAGGCCTTTCCTGCTGGAAAGCAGGGGGCTGGCGGCGGGCAGTTATGGCAGCACATACCTGACGTGCCCGGCGGCGATGAAGGTGGTGCAGTTTGAGCCGGGTCGCAGTTATGAGGTTTATGTGGGCTTGAACAGCGCCCCGGGCGCTGACGGCAAGATGGCGGCGATCTGTGTGTTTGGGGTTTACGAACTGCTGCCTCTTGGTCAGTCGCAGAAGTCGATGCCGCTGCCGATTGCGGCCACTCCGGCGGTCGAGACGCACTGCCCGAGCCGTTGAGACGCCGCACCACTGGTAACAACTCACATCCCCACAGAGCCCGTCCACCGACGGGCTCTGTCGTTTCACCTCATCACTCTCAGGCCTCCCACCCCGCACCGCTGACGGCGGTTTGCACCAAGGGATGCAGTTGCGCCCCCTGGTGTTCGGTTTGCCAGGCCAGCAGTTCCATACGCATGCCGGGGGTCCAGAACATTTTCAGGTGATTGCGCACGCTGAGCATGGCTTGCTGCTGGTCTGGCTCGTTGGCGAAGTACTGGGCGATCTGGTTGGCCATTTTGATCAGGTTGGCGGTGCTCATCGGCGGACCTCCGCGGCAGCGCCGCTGTTGCGTGCCTGGCGGCGTTCGTCGAGCAGGCGTTGCTGTTCGTCGCTGAAGGCCTGGTAGCGTTTCTGCCATTCGGAAGGGTGGTAGACGCGGCTGACTTCCACTGCCGTGACCTTGTACTCCGGGCAGTTGGTGGCCCAGTCGGAGTTGTCGGTGGTGATCACGTTGGCCCCGGATTCGGGGAAGTGGAAGGTGGTGTACACCACGCCCGCTGCCACCCGCTCGGTGACCCGTGCCCGCAGTACAGTCTGCCCGGCGCGGCTGCCGATGCCGACCCAGTCGCCTTCGTTGATGCCCCGGCTTTCGGCGTCGGTGGGGTGGATTTCCAGGCGGTCTTCGTCGTGCCAGGCGACGTTGTCGGTGCGGCGGGTCTGGGCGCCGACGTTGTACTGGCTGAGGATGCGGCCGGTGGTCAGCAGCAGCGGGTAGCGGCCGTTGACCTTCTCTTCGGTGGGCACGTAGCCGGTCAGCATGAAGCGCCCCTTGCCGCGCACGAACTGGTCGATGTGCATGGTCGGGGTGCCGTCTGGCGCGTCCTGGTTGCATGGCCATTGCAGGCTGCCGTGGCGCTCCAGTGCGGCGTAGCTGACGTTGGTGAAGGTCGGGGTCAGGCTGGCGATTTCATCCATGATTTCTGACGGATGCTGGTAGTGCATCGGGTAGCCCAGGGCGTTGGCCAGGGCCACGGTGCCCTCCCAGTCGGCCTTGCCGCCCAGGGGCTCCATGACTTTGCGCACCCGTGAGATGCGTCGTTCGGCGTTGGTGAAGGTGCCGTCTTTTTCCAGGAACGAGCTGCCCGGCAGGAACACGTGGGCGAATTTGGCGGTTTCGTTGAGGAAGATATCCTGCACCACCACGCATTCCATGGCCGACAGCGCGGCGGTCACGTGTTGGGTGTTGGGGTCGCTCTGGGCGATGTCTTCGCCCTGGCAGTACAAGCCCTTGAAGCTGCCGCCCAGGGCCGCTTCGAACATATTGGGGATGCGCAGGCCCGGGTCCGGTTGCAGGCTGACGTTCCACGCCTGTTCGAATTGCGCCCGCACCAGGTCGTTGGAAATATGCCGGTAGCCCGGCAGCTCGTGAGGGAACGAGCCCATGTCGCACGAGCCCTGGACGTTGTTCTGCCCACGCAGCGGATTGACCCCTACGCCTTCGCGGCCGATGTTGCCGGTGGCCATGGCCAGGTTGGCGATGCCCATCACCGCAGTGCTGCCCTGGCTGTGTTCGGTGATGCCCAGGCCGTAGTAGATCGCCGCGTTGCCACCGGTGGCGTAGAGCCGGGCGGCGGCGCGGATGTCGGCGGCGGGTACGCCGCAGATCAGGCCCAGGACCTCCGGCGAGTTCTCGGCCCGGCCGACAAACTCGCTCCAGCACAGGAAATCCGCAGCCTCGCAGCGGGCGTCGATAAAGTCCTGCTGGAGCAGGCCCTCGGTGACGATCACATGGGCCAGGGCGTTGAGCATGGCGACGTTGGTGCCGGGGCGCAGGGCCAGGTGCAGCTCGGCGCGGGCGTGCACCGAGTCCACCAGGTCGATGCGTCGCGGGTCGATCACGATCAGCTTGGCCCCTTCGCGCAGGCGCCGCTTGAGTTGGGAGGCGAACACCGGGTGCGCATCGCTGGGGTTGGCGCCCATCACCAGGATCACATCGGCCTGCATCACCGAGTCGAAGCTCTGGGTCCCGGCGGACTCACCCAGGGTTTGCTTAAGGCCGTAGCCGGTGGGCGAGTGGCAGACTCGGGCGCAGGTGTCGACGTTGTTGTTGCCGAAGGCGGCGCGCACCAGCTTCTGTACCAGGTAGGTTTCTTCGTTGGTGCAGCGGCTGGAGGTGATACCGCCGATCGAGTCGCGGCCGTAGGTCTGTTGCAGACGGCGGAATTCGCTGGCGGCGTAGGTCACCGCTTCATCCCAGCTGACCTCTTGCCACGGGTCGCTGATGTGCTTGCGGATCATCGGTTTGGTGATGCGATCCGGGTGGGTCGCATAACCCCAGGCGAAGCGCCCTTTGACGCAGGAGTGACCGTGGTTGGCCTGGCCGTTTTTGTCCGGGACCATGCGCACCAGTTGGTTGCCCTTCATCTCGGCGCGGAATGAGCAGCCGACCCCGCAATAGGCACAGGTGGTGATCACGCTGCGCTCGGGCTGGCCCAGTTCGACCACGCTTTTTTCCATCAGGGTCGCGGTTGGGCAGGCCTGCACGCAGGCGCCGCAGGACACGCATTCGGACTCCAGGAAGTTGTCGCCACCGGCGGCCGCCACCCGCGACTCGAAACCGCGCCCGGTGATGGTCAGGGCGAAGGTGCCCTGGGTTTCCTCGCAGGCGCGCACGCAGCGGTTGCAGACGATGCACTTGCTGGGGTCGTAGTCGAAGTAGGGGTTGGAGGTGTCCTTGCTGTCGGCCAGGTGGTTTTCGCCGTCATAGCCGTAACGCACCTCGCGCAGGCCAACCTGGCCGGCCACGGTCTGCAGTTCGCAGTTGCCGTTGGCCGAGCAGGTCAGACAGTCCAGCGGGTGGTCGGAGATGTACAGCTCCATCACGTTGCGGCGCAGGGTGGCGAGCTTCGGCGTTTGCGTGTGCACGCTCATGCCTTCGCTGACCGGGGTGGTGCAGGAGGCCGGGTAGCCACGCATGCCGTCGATTTCTACCAGGCACATGCGGCACGAGCCGAAGGCTTCCAGGCTGTCGGTGGCGCACAGCTTGGGAATGCTGGTGCCCAGCAGCGCGGCGGCGCGCATTACCGAGGTGCCTTCGGGCACGCTGATGCTGCGCCCGTCGATGTTCAGGGTGACCTGCACCTGGCTCTCGCGGGCAGGGGTGCCAAGATCCATGTCGTTGGCAGGGTCGAATTGGATGATCATTGCTCAGCCTCCGCGGCATGCAGACCGAAGTCGGCGGGGAAGTGCTTGAGGGCGCTGGCGACCGGGTAGGAGGTCATGCCTCCCAGGGCGCACAGCGAGCCATATTGCAGGGTGTCGCACAGGTCTTTGAGGATGATGGCCTGTTGCTCGCGATGCTCCTGGTCGGGCGCGGCCAGCAGGCGGTCAATGACCTCCATGCCGCGGGTCGAACCAATCCGGCACGGGGTGCATTTGCCGCAGGATTCCTCGGCGCAGAATTGCAGGGCGAAGCGCGCCATGTGCGCCATGTCCAGGCTGTCATCGGCAACCACCACGCCGCCGTGGCCAAGCATCGCGCCCATGGCGGCGAAGGCTTCGTAATCCAGTGGCGTGTCGAATTGCGAGGGTGGCACCCAGGCGCCAAGTGGCCCGCCGATTTGGGCCGCTTTCAGCGGACGGCCGCTGGCGGTGCCGCCGCCGTAGTCTTCCACCAGTTCGCGCAGGGTCAGGCCGAAGGCCCGCTCCACCAGGCCGCCGTGGCGGATATTGCCCGCCAGTTGGAAGGGCATGGTGCCCAGGGAGCGGCCCATGCCGTAGTCGCGATAGAACGGCGCGCCCTTGGCCAGGATCAGCGGCACCGAGGCCAGGGTCAGCACGTTGTGCACCAGGGTCGGCAGGCCGAACAGCCCTTGCAGGGCCGGGATCGGCGGCTTGGCGCGGACGATCCCGCGCTTGCCTTCCAGGGAGTCCAGCAGCGCGGTTTCTTCGCCGCAGATATAGGCCCCGGCGCCGACCCGAACTTCCATATCGAACGCCAGGCCGCTGCCGCCGACATTGGCCCCGAGGTAACCGTTGTGGCGGGCGATCTCCAGCGCTTCGCGCAGGGTGGCCACGGCCTGTGGGTATTCCGAGCGCACATAGATATAACCGTGGCTGGCGCCGACGCTGATGCCGGCGATAGCCATGCCTTCGATCAGCAGGAACGGATCGCCCTCCATCAACATGCGGTCGGCGAAGGTGCCGGAGTCGCCTTCGTCGGCGTTGCACACAATGTATTTTTGCGCCGCCTGGGTGCCGCGCACGGTGCGCCATTTGATCCCCGCCGGAAACGCCGCGCCGCCCCGGCCGCGCAGGCCGGAGTCGAACACCGCGGTGGCGGTCTGTTCGCCGCCCAGGGCCACGGCCCGGGCCAGGCCTTCGAAGCCGCCATGGGCGCGGTAGTCATCCAGGGACAGCGGCCGGGTAATGCCGGCGCGAGCAAACAGCAGGCGTTGCTGGCTGTGCAGGTACGGCAGCTGTTCCACCAGGCCCAGGGCCAGTGGGTGGGTGCTGGCGTCGCCTTGCAGGGCGTCGAGCAGGGCGGGAACATCGGCGGCGGTCAGGGGGCCGAAACCGATACGCCCCTCGGGGGTGTCGACTTCCAGCATGGGCTCGAGCCAGTACAGCCCGCGCGAGCTGGTGCGTTGCAGCTCCAGCGGCCAGTGGCGTTGCTCGGCCTGGGTCACCAGGGCGCTGGCCACGGCATCGGCGCCGACCGCGCGGGCCAGGGAGTCACAGGGCAGATACAGGCGGTTCATGCGCCATCCTCCCGGCAGCTGTCGAGCAGCGCATCGAGGCGCTCGGCACTCAGGCGCGCGTGGACCTGGCCGTCCAGTTCCAGGGCGGGCGAGCAGGCACAGGCGCCCAGGCAATACACCGGGCGCAGGCTGATGCTGCCGTCGGCGCTGCTGCCGTGGTCGTCCAGTTGCAGGCGTTCGCGCAGTTGCGCCGCCAGTTGCTCGGCGCCGCGGCTCTGGCACGACTCGGCCCGGCACAGGCGCAGGATATGGCGTGCCGGCGGTGCGGTGCGAAAGTCATGGTAGAAGCTGATCACCCCGCGAATCTCGGCCTGACTCTGGTTCAGGGCGTGGGCAATGTCGGGGATGGCGGCATCGGGGATATAGCCGATGCCCTCCTGGATTTCATGAAGGATCGGCAACAGTGCGCCCGGGGAGCCCTTGTGGCGCTCCAGCAGGCTGTTGACCATAGGCAGGTGCAACATCTCATCAGGCATACAGCATTCCTCACGGTCACGGACACACCAAAAGGTTGTCGGTTGTCCGAAAGTGTCGGCTGCGGCAGTCATGCCACGTCACGGTATCGCGGCATGTCCAGGCCGTTGGCCAGGCACCCTGAGCGGGCATCTTGTTGTACCCGGTGCGGTCTTCGCCGCACCTGTTCAGGGCATAAAGGGCAGCTTGCCACGCGGCGTCCGATTCAACTGCACGGAAACGACGTGTTCAGTTCCATGCGCGACTGCCTAATGAGTCTAGAAGAGTCAGTGCAACCTGGCGGGCGGCGGGCTGAATATCGGATAAAAGATACGTGTCGAGGTATGACCCCGATCAGTGGATGGACGAATAGTCAGTGGCGCCGCCAAGCAGCGCCCCTGATCAACGCTGCGCGCGGTGCTGGCTGCGGTACTCCAGCGCCAGGCGCGCCAGTAGCACCAGCAGGGTGATGCCGATCAACAGCACCGAAATCGCCGCCACGCTGGGGTTGACGTTATTGCGCAGGCCGCCCCAGATCCGGCGTGGCAAGGTGTTGACGTCGACACTGGTGATAAACAGGGTCACCGCCACGCCGGTTTCTTGTCGAGGTGGGCGCCGAGGCCGACCACTTCGATGAGGTGCCTGACCCGGCGCTGGCGCTCCTCGGCCTTGACCCCGCGAATGCGCAGCGGATAGGCGACGTTATCGGCCACGCTCCAGCAACTTGCCGGCACCGGGGCTGAGAAAGCCGGCGAGGATCATCAGCAGGGTGGTTTTGCCCGAGCCGGAAGGTCCGAGCAGGGTCAGGAATTCGCCTTGGCGAACATCCAGGTTGGTCGCGTCGAGGGCGGTGAATTTTCCGTAATACTGGCTGATGCCTTGGGCGCTGAGCCGAATAGAGGGATTGCTGGACACGACGAAGTTCTCCCTTTGGCCTGGCTGGCATCTGAGGTTTTTGTTGTGGGCTCAGGCAGGCGTAGGCCGATTTTTGTCAAAAGGATTGCTACATCAATGGGATATTTTTCGCCGCATTGGTGAGTAATATCGAACAAAAAACGCCGGGTCGAGGGCGCTTGTCCGAGTGCGTCACCGCTGCAGTTCGACGCCGATGAACGCCGGTCGACAGCTCTGTATCGAAGGGGGGCTGCGGCCTTGAATGGCTGGCCTTATGCCCATTACCCGTTGGGCTTATGCACAATCGACGGCTGCTGCGGGCCGTGGCCGCTGGATTTTGTGAAGCCGTTCTCATTGGCTCGCAACTGGCTGTTTTTCCGATATTTTATTGTGTGAACAAAAAATGACCAGCGCTTATGTTAGGCCATGGACCATGGTTTTACAGGGGGCTTGGATATTCCATCAACAGAGTTATCCACAGGCTGGGCGGCTCAGGCGCGCTCGGCAAGCAGCATCAGGTTGCGTGGTGTCAGCGGTGCCTGGCAGAACAGGCCCAGGCGTACCTGATAGCCTTGTTCTTGCAGAAAGAGTCCGCGATCCAGCACCAGCCACAGTTCCAGCGGCCGCCGAAACAGGCCACGCAGCAATTCCAGGTTGCGCACCTGGGCCAGGCGCTGCCAGCCGGCGGCTTCCAGGGCCGGCCAGTCCGGGTTGCCGGTGATGGCCAAGCCCTTGAGCGCCGCCAGGTCGCGGCAATACTCGGCAAAGGGTTTGTCCAACCAACTGCTGGGCAGCGACGGGGTGGGCAGGTACTCATCGCTGGCGCGCAGGCGGCGTTGCAGCAGGTCGAACCCCAGGCGCCGGGCCATGGAGGTGTCGCGCTGACGCCGGACCCGGGCGCCGGCGGTCACGGTTTCGCTCATGGGCAGGGCCAGGTCGTCGAGGGACAGGCGTAACGCCGAACCCCCGGCGCTGGCCGATAACGGCACGTAGTGCGGGGCCTGGATACGGTTGTAGCAGCACGGGGCAATCGCCAGTTGCCGGCAACCGGCGCTGCTGGCCAGTTGCATCAGGCGCACATGCAGATCGCCACAGGCATGCAGCGCCACCGGGGTGTGTTCGGGCAGCAGGCGCGACGCCGCGTCGGCGGCCAATACATCCTGCTGCACATGGCGTGCGTCCAGGTGGTGGTGCTGGCTCAGTTGCTGGCCGCTGGCGACCAGCGCCGGGTCGTATTCCAGGCAGGTCAACTGTTGTCCCGGTTGCAGCAGGCGTCGCCCCAGATGGCCCTTGCCGGCGCACCAGTCCAGCCAGTGGCTGGGCGTTGCCGCGAATTGCAGGCGGCTGGCAAAGGCTTGCAATTGCTGCCATTTGCGCCCGGGCACGTCGACGTTCAGGCGTTGTTGGGCGAGCGGCATCGGGTGTTCGGGTAACTCGCCCAGGGCACTCAGGGCCAGGGCTTCGCCGGCCAGGGCCGGGAAGGGCGTCGGTGCATCCAGCAGTTGCAGGTGGTTATGGCTGGCATCGGCGTCGGCCAGGGAACGCCCTCGCAGCCATTGCGCCAGCTCGGGATGCCGGGCTTCCCAAGGCAGGTGCAGGTGGGTGAACGGACGTGGACGCCACAGGGCCTGGTGCGCCAGCAGAAAACGGTCCAGGGCCTGGAAGCGGGTGTGCAGTTCGGGGCCGTGGAGGACGGTGGGCATGGGCGGCTCGGCGAAGTGGGACGGGGTATCAGCCCGCTCTGCCGATAGCGATCAGCAGAGCGGGTCGCGCGTCAGCGCCCCTGGCAGGCGTCGACCCGCAGCCAGCGTTCCAACTGACGGAACGCCTGGACCAGCATGAACGACATCAACAGGTAGAACACCCCGGCGGTAAAGAACATATCCACCGTCAGGTAGTTGCGGGCAATGATGGTGCGCGCCATGCCAGTCAGTTCCAGCAGTGTCACGGTGCTGGCCAGGGAGCTGGCCTTGAGCATCAGGATCACTTCGTTGCTGTAGGCCGGCAGGCCGATGCGCGCCGCCCGCGGCAGGATGATGTAGAACAGCGCCTTGGGTTTGGACATGCCCAGGGCTCGTGCGGCTTCGATTTCGCCGGGTGGAATGGCCTGGATCGCGCCCCGCAGGATCTCGGCAATATAGGCCGCGGTGTGCAGGGTCATGGTGGCGGTGGCACACCAGAACGGATCACGCAGGTACGGCCACATGAAGCTCTCGCGCACCGCATCGAATTGCGCCAGGCCGTAATACACCAGAAACAGCTGCACCAGCAGTGGCGTGCCGCGAAAGAAAAAGATGTAGGCATAAGGCAGGGCGCGCACGTACCACAGCTTGGACGAGCGGGCGATGCCCAGGGGGATGGCCAGCAACAGGCCGAGGATCACGGCGATGCCCACCAGCTCCAGGGTCAGCGTCGCGCCCTGGATGAACTTCGGCAGCCATTTGTAGATGACTTCCCATTCCATTACGTCGTCCTCACAAAGCCGCGGGCGGCGCGTTTTTCCAGGAAGTGCATGCCGGTCATGGCCAGCACGGTCAGGCCCAGGTACATAAAGGCCGCGACCATGAAGAAGGTGAAGGGGTGCTTGGCGAAGGTCACGGCGTTCTGCGCGTGGCGCATGATTTCTTCAAGGCCGATCACCGACACCAGCGCGGTGTCCTTCATCAGAATCATGAACAGGTTGCCCAGGCCCGGCAGGGCGATGCGCCACATCTGCGGCAGGATCAGGCGGGTGAAAATCCGAAATTTGGACAAGCCCAGCGCCGTGCCCGCCTCGCGGTGGCCCTTGGGGATGGCCAGGATCGCGCCGCGGAACACTTCCGTGGCATAGGCGCCAAAGCACAGCCCGAGGGCGATGACCCCGGCGAGAAACGGGCTGAGGGCCAGATCGGGGTTGCCGAAATACTCGCCCAGCGCGCTCATCATATTCACCGTGCCGTAGTACATCAGCAGCACCCACAGCAGTTCCGGGACGCCGCGCACGATGGTCGAATAGGTTTCGCCAAGCCAGCGCAACAGCTTGTACGGGGAAGTCTTGGCCAAGGCGCCGAGCAGACCGAGTACCAGCCCCAGGCACAACGCCGAGAGGGCCAGCTTGACGGTCATCAGCGCGCCGGCGGCAAGCGCCGGGCCGAATCCGTAGAGATCGATATTCATGGGTTCTGGATGGCTTTGCTAAGGACCGGCGCCCAGGGGGCGAGCGCCAGTCAGGCAAGTCAGTATCAATAGATGCTGAACGGGAAGTACTTGTCGTTGATCTTCTTGTACGTGCCGTCGGCCACGATTTCCTTCAGGGCGGCGTTCAGCTTCTCGCGCAGCGGATCTTTCTTGCGCACGGCAATCCCGATCTTGTCGCTTTCTTCAACCGGGTCGCCCTTGAACTCATAAGGCTTGCCGGCATCGCTTTTGAGCCACTCGTAGTTGACGTACTTGTCGGCCAGGATCGCGTCCAGGCGGCCGGACGTCAGGTCCAGGTAGGCGTTTTCCTGGGTGTCATAGAGCTTGATGGTGATGTCGTCGCCCAGGTTGTCTTCCAGCCAGGTGCCGGCCAGGGTCGCCCGTTGTGCGCCGATGATCTTGCCCTTGAGCGAGGCCTTGTCGGTCTTGAACTCGGTTTTGTCTTTAGGGGCGATGAACTGCAGCTTGTTCGAGTAGTACGGGTCAGTGAAATCCACCGCCTGCTTTCGCTCGTCGGTGATCGACAGCGAAGAGATCAGGAAGTCGAACTTCTTGGCATTCAAGGCCGGGATGATGCCGTCCCAGTCGGAGGTGACCACGGTGCATTCTACTTTCATCTTGGCGCACAGGGCGTCGCCGATGTCTTTGTCGAAACCGACGACCTGGCCGCTCGCATCTTTATTGTTGAACGGCGGGTAGGCGGCTTCGATCCCCATTTTCAGGGTCTCGGCGGCGGCCGTGGCGCTGAATGCCAGGGTGACGGCAGCGGCCAGGAGGATTTTTTTATAGCTCTGCATGCGTGTAGCTCCGTTAGCGGTTGCTGGACATGAATTGTTTGCAGCGCGCCGAAAGCGGGTTATCGAAGACCTGCTGTGGCGATCCTTGCTCTTCTACCAGACCCTGGTGCAGGAATACCACTTCACTGGATACCTGGCGGGCAAAGCCCATCTCATGGGTCACCAGCAGCATGGTACGGCCTTCTTCGGCCAGGGCACGGATCACCGCCAGCACTTCCTGGACCATTTCCGGGTCCAGGGCCGAGGTCGGTTCATCGAACAGAATGACCTTGGGCGCCATGGCCAGGGTGCGGGCAATGGCGGCGCGTTGTTGCTGGCCACCCGAGAGCTGGGACGGGTAGGCGTGGCGTTTGTCGCCAATGCCGACCTTGGCCAGCAGCGCCTCGGCCACTTCAATGGCCTCGGCCTTGCTCTGGCCGAGGACCCGGCGCGGGGCTTCGATAATGTTGTCGAGCACGCTCATGTGCGGCCAGAGGTTGAAGTTCTGGAACACGAAACCGATTTCGCTGCGCAGGCGGTTGATCTGCTTGCCATCGGCGGCAACCAGTTCGCCATTTTTGGCCGGCTTGAGCTTGAGTTCTTCACCGGCGACCAGGATCTGACCCTGGTGCGGGTTTTCCAGCAGGTTGATGCAGCGCAGGAAGGTGGACTTGCCAGAACCGGAGGAGCCCAGGATCGAGATCACGTCGCCGTCGCGTGCGGTCAGCGAGACGCCCTTGAGCACCTCCAGCGAGCCGTAGCGTTTATGCAAGTTGCGGATTTCAAGCGCGGGCGTGGCCTCAGCCATGTGCGGTCCTCATTGGGTTCATTGCGCTCCTGCTGTTGGCCGCCTTCCTGGCGAGGCGCCAAGCTAGCATAGGGTTTCAATCACAGCCAACAGCGCCACGGGGGCTAAACAGACGGTGTGCGGCAGGTTGTCGCATCAGCACAGCAGACTGTCGCGCCATCAACAACCGAACGCCTGTTTGAACCCGGTTCGTGGTGGGCGTCGCGTAAAAAAAGGCGCGATGGTGCCAGCTTTGGCCGGGTGTTGGAAGCGTCAAGCGGCCAAAGGTCATGGATCTGCACCTTAATTGGGCGCAGCGTGGTTTTGGCGTGTGTTTCTGGTGCGTCGTTTCGTCCTGCACAGTGAGTTCCTCGGTAACGCTGTGGCTAATTGCTATCAAACTCAATGACTTGCGCTGACCCACCGGTCGGCTTGCAGCCCGCGCCGTTTGGGATCCTGTAACATTTTGGCGCAAATCTTGCGTAAGAAATAAACAACGCCCTGTTGGATTCTTTTTACGAGAAGGGATGCAGACCGGGCGCAGTGAATCTTTTTTCGTTGCAAAGGTGCTTTCAATGAGCGGTACGCAACTCTCCAATGACCTCGAACAGGGGCTCAAACCGCGGCATGTCACCATGCTGTCGATCGCAGGCGTTATCGGCGCCGGGCTGTTTGTCGGCTCCGGCCATGCCATCGCCGAAGCCGGCCCCGCTGTGCTCCTGGCCTATGCCGCTGCCGGTACCCTGGTGGTGCTGGTCATGCGCATGCTGGCCGAGATGGCGGTGGCTTCACCGGATACCGGCTCCTTTTCGACCTACGCCGACCGCGCCATCGGGCACTGGGCCGGTTTCACCATCGGCTGGTTGTACTGGTGGTTCTGGGTGTTGGTGATTCCACTGGAAGCCAACGCCGCCGCGACCATCCTCCATGCCTGGTTTCCCGACATCGCGATCTGGGTCTTTACCTTGGTCATCACCCTGTTGCTGACCGCGACCAATCTGTTCAGCGTGAAGAACTACGGCGAGTTCGAGTTCTGGTTCGCCCTGATCAAGGTGGTGGCCATCATCGGCTTCGTGATCCTGGGCCTGCTGGCGATCTTCGGCTGGTTGCCGGGCAGCCAGGTCAGTGGCGTGTCGCACCTGTTCGATACCCAGGGCTTCCTGCCCAACGGCATGGGCGCGGTGTTGGCGGCGATGCTGACCACCATGTTCTCCTTTATGGGCACCGAGATCGTCACCATCGCGGCCGCCGAGTCGAAGAACCCGGGGCAGCAGATCTCCAAGGCCACCAACTCGGTGATCTGGCGGATCGGCCTGTTCTACCTGGTGTCGATCTTTATCGTCGTGGCCCTGGTGCCGTGGAACGATCCGGCCCTGGCCAAGGTGGGTTCCTACCAGACCGTGCTCGACCGCATGGGCATCCCCAACGCCAAGCTGATCGTTGACCTGGTGGTGTTGGTCGCCGTGACCAGCTGCCTGAACTCGGCGCTCTACACCGCTTCGCGCATGCTCTTCTCCCTGGGCAAGCGTGGCGATGCGCCGGCCGTGGCCAAGCGCACCAATAAAAGCGGTACGCCGTACTGGGCCGTGCTGCTGTCGACGGCAGCGGCGTTCCTCGCGGTATTTGCCAACTACGTGGCACCGGCGGCGGTGTTCGATTTCCTGCTGGCCAGCTCCGGCGCCATCGCCCTGCTGGTGTACCTGGTGATTGCCGTGTCGCAACTGCGCATGCGCCAGAAACGCATGGCAGCGGGCGAGAAAATCGCCTTCCGCATGTGGCTGTTTCCGGGCCTGACCTACGCGGTGATTGTGTTCATCGTTGGCGTCCTGGCGATCATGCTGTTCCAGGAAGAGCACCGGGTGGAGATCCTCGCCACCGGCCTGCTGAGCATTATTGTCATTGCCGCCGGCCTGCTGGTGGCACGTCGGCGCAAGCTCGCCCGGGTGGGCGCGCCGGTGCTCAATTGAGGGCGTGAGCCAGCGTTGAGTGCCAAAAGGCCGCTGTCAGCCCTGACCGCGGCCTTTTTTGTTGCTGTTTGTGAGGTGTAACACGAGGTTTCATGGACAGCATGATGTTGAAATAGTAGCCTTCGCCCCCTCAGATAAAGGCTCGCACGCACCCGCGTGAGAGAAGCTATGGATTAGCGTTGCAGTGACGAGGGATTGAACGTTTATCGAGCGTCCAGCGCCGTCCCCCTCCCTGTTTCGCCAAGCCTGCTTGAAACACCCGTTGCCGACGTCGTGCAGTCAATAGCAGACGAGCTCAATAAGCTCGTGCTCGATCCCGCCTTGCTGCTGTGTGTGGACGCTGTGTGACCTGGCCTGGTTAGCGTATCTGGCCCTTGATAGCAGGGCCTGGCATTCAGAGCTTTATGGAGATAGCCCGGCCATTTAGATCTCACATTGGGGCAACAAGGAGACGCACATGGCGTTCACAAAGATCATCTTCAAAAACCCTAATACCGGGGCGATCAAGGAAGCGCCAGTTGGCTTTTCCTGGACTGTTTTCTTCTTCGGTTTCATCCCGGCACTGTTTCGCGCCGACTGGAAATGGGCAGCCATCATGTTCCTGCTGGCCATGTTCACCTTCGGCCTGAGCAACCTGGTGTTCATGTTCATCTACAACAAGCTGTACCTCAAAGACCTGATCGGCTCCGGCTTCAAGGCCCAGTCCATCGCCAGCGGCGACCTGAGCTACGCCAGCGCCAACATCGGTATGGAAATCCCGAAGCTGGAAGCGGCGTAAGCCACCGGCTTTTAGCCAGACCAGAAAAAACGGGCGCCTCCAGTCATGGAAGCGCCCGTTTTTTTTGGCCCTGGGCGAGCTACTGGGCGGCGTCCAGCAGGGCCTGGGAGGCGGCCACGTAGTCGGCCTGGAAGGCCGGTGACTCGATCCAGGCCAGGGCAGCGGCCTCATCGGCTTCGGTGGACCACTGGCGGTACTCGATCAGCGCCGCGAGGATGAAATCGGTGGCGCCGTCTTCGCCTTCCTGCTCGAACACCAGCTCCAGCAGCGGGTCCTGCAAAAAGGCGCTGCACAGGGCCAGTTGGCTGGTCTGCTCGGCGTCGCGCATTTTCTTGAACAGTTCGGTCAGGTCCACCGATTCGAAGTCCAGGCGGTCATCGTTGGGGTCCAGTTCCACTGCGCTGCTGGCGCCGGCGCGCTGGCTGCGGTTCTGCTTGGCCTTGGCTTTGGCCCGGGTGGCACGTTTGTGTTGTTTGTTTGCAGATGCCATGGGCTTCTTACCTGGTGACAAAAGGGGGGAGCGGCGGCTTGAGCCGACAATCAGGCGACACAGGATGCCAGTAAATCAGCGGGCCGGCACCCTTGGCGCGGGGCCCAGGTCAATCGAGCCAGCGCCCCGGTGCGTCGGCCGGCAGCTCGGCGTGTTGCAACCAGGCCAGGGCCAGCGGCCACAACCGAGTCTGGTAGTGGCTGCGAAAAAACGCGAAATGCCCGACCTGCTGTTCGCCGATGTCTTCGGGGGTGAGACGCCGATGGTGACAATCGCCAGCCTCGAAATACGCCAGCAGGCGCTCGATGGCCGGCACCGTGCCATAGGGGTCATCGCTGATGCTGATGGCCAGGATCTGCGCCGTGACCCGCGCGAACGGCAACCCGCCGGCCGTCTCCAGCAGCGCCCGCCCGCTGGGCCGACCCTGGTAGCGAGCGCTGGGGGTGGCCCAGTCGCGCACCACGCCGGAGGGCGTGTCTTCCAGCCAACCCAGGCGCTTGCCGGGGAAGTAACCGCAGACGGCGGTGAGCAGCGGCATCGCCAGGTGCCATTTGAGCAGCATGCGCCAGCGGGTCACGGCGGCGTAATCGCGCCAGTAGGCGAACTGCGCGCCAACCGTCACCACGCGCCGGATCAGCGCGCTCGAAGCCGCCAGCCCCACCGCGCAGCCGCCGAAGCTGTGGCCGACCACATCGATCGGCTGCCCGGGGAATTCGCGCTGCGCACGTTGCAGCATGGCCTCGAAATCCAGCGCGCCCCAATCCGACCACGACGCCTTGAACCCGCGCAACGAGGCCGGGCGCGACTCGCCGATGCCCCGGTAGTCGTAGACGATCACCTCCAGGCCGTGGGCGAACAGGTAATCGGCGAAGCGAAAGTAATGCCGGCAACGCACCGAGGTCGCGGCGTTGATAATCACCACCGGGCGCTGCGGCTCGTGGCGCGCATGGCGCCAGGTAAAGCCACCGAGGCGCACGCCGTCTGCGGCCCGTTCGTCGAAGGCTTCGCCGCCGGGGCTGGCGGCCTGGCGGGCGATGGGCTCGGGCAAGGGGGACTGCACGGTCATGGCGGGTGTTCCTGGTTGGGGCTGGGTTCGCTGCGGGCCGTCGAAGGGGCGGGTGGCAGCGCTCGGCTCTTTTTAGCGAACCCATTAATAACCGGGCCGCCCTGCCTCGGGCAACTTTACTCACCCCCGGCCGATCACGATAATCGGCGCCTCTGTCACCTCGGAACGCCGCACATGGAATTGCTGGAAAGGGATCTTGCCGATTGGGAACCACTGGAGCTTGAGTGGCATCAGGGTTTTGCATTTCTGCAGGGCGAGCTGCTGGGCGATGCCCAGGTTCGTGACACCTACATTCTGATCAGCCCCCAGGGCAAGGCGCCCCAGACGCTGGTCGAAGAAGCCATCGCCCAACATTGTTGGCCGACGCCGCTGATCCCCGGGCAGCCGGTCTGGCGTCATCGCCGCCAGCCCCATCTGCTGGCCGATGCACGCTGCGTTTTCTATCGGTTGCCGCACTACGACGGGCGCCACGGCTATCAGGTGTTGCAGGCCTTGCCGTTCCAGTTCCGCGAGCCGCTGCACAGCCTGGGTAATGGCTATTGGCGCGACCGTCTGACCCTCTACTACTTTCACCACTACACCGTGCATGCGGTGCAGGGCGTGCGGCATGCCGAGTTTGCCCTGCTGGAGCAGGACCTGCCTGAAGGCGCCGTGGCGTCGCCGCTGTACAGCGATGGGGTCAACCTTTTCCTCCATGGCAGTCGTGTAGCCAGTGCGGGCGATCAGGTACGAGCGACCAACAGCGCGGGCTATCGGCTGGTCAATGGCCAGGTCTGCCGTGGTTTCAAGCCTTTGCACCAGAAGGACGGCAGCCTGTTGCCGATTGCCAACCCGGAGGGTTTTCATCGGGTCAATGGCCGCTGGTTCAGCGATGGCCAGTCGATCATCGTCCAGGCGCAGCAGGGTTCGAGTGCGAGCTACGAATACTTCTACCGCATCGATGACGTCGACCTCGAAAGCTTCACCGTGCTTAACGAGCGCTACGCCAAGGACGCCCGACGCGCCTATTACATCACCGGCAGAACCATCCGCAACGTCGGCGAGTTCCGCCTGGTGAAGGAGCAGTACCCGCAGTTCGACGCTGGCGGGCGAGTGGTGGCGAGCACTGAGAGCGACGACCGCTATTTTGCCGTGGACGGGCAACACGTCTACGCCGCCGGTACCCGATTGCGCGGCGCTCACGGCCCGAGTTTTCGCTCCCTGGGTTTCAACCATTACTGCGATCAGCAGCGCGCCTATCTGGGCAAGCAGCCGCTGGAGCTGGAGGTGGAGAGCCTGGTGGTGGCCAAGCTGTACCGGGGCGAGGACGAATACGCGCCGGTGCTGGTGGGTGATCGGCATGGCCCGCTGAACGCTGGCGGGGTGCTAAATAACGCGATGTTCGAACAGTGGGCACCGTACTTTGCCGCCCACCCCGAGCGACAGGATTACTGGTGGCACCGCATGCAGGCGCAACGTGAGCAGCCTGAAGCCGAGGAGGACCCGGCCAGCCTACGGGATATCGGCCAGGGCTTCAGCCTGGGGCGCAGTGTGTACTTCCAGGGGAATAAGATCGAAGGCCTGGACGCGGCCAGCTTCAGATTGTTCAACGAAATCCTGTGCGGCGATGTCAATGGCCTGTACCGCGTTGACTTCTATTCGAAGGCCAACATGACCGCCGAGCGTTTTTCGGCCCAGCCTGTAGAGTGTTTCCGGTTCCTGGATGAGGCGTACATCACCGATGGCAAGGCCGTGTTCAAGTACTGGAATCACTACCACCTGCCGGAACTGCTGCGCAAAGCCGATCTCGCCACCTTCGAAACCTTCGGCCACGGCTGGGCCAGGGACGCGTCGGCGGTGTACTGCTACGGCGAAATAAAAAAGCACCTCAACCCGGCGACCACGCGCTTTTTGGGCAGCTATGCCTTCAGCCCCGAACTGATGTCGTGGGCCGGCAAACCGCTGGATGTGGAATTCACCATGGACGAAGTGTCGGTGCCGCACCCGGAGTTTCTGCAACTGGGGACCCGCAAACTGTTCTGCGGCCGCCGCCCGCAGAGCGCCAAGCGTATCGACCTGCCGACCCTGGAGTTTCTCGATGGCAAATTCGCCCGGGACAAACGAACGTTCTATCGCTACGAGCGTGACCTGGGCCTGACCGAAACCAGCGAAGACGAGTACCGACAAGCCTTGGCCAAGGCCGGCGAAACGTCGAACTAATCACTCACCAAAGGACTGCACACATGGACGCGACAACAACGCTGCAACCCCAGGAATGCCAGGGCATGGACGATATCCGCCGGGAAATCGACCGCCTGGATCAGAGCGTTATCCAGCTGCTAGGCCAGCGTTTCCAGTACGTCCTGGCGGCCTCGAAGTTCAAGACTTCGGCCACCTCGGTGCGCGCTCCGGAACGCTTCAAGGCCATGCTCGCCACCCGCCGCGAATGGGCCCAGGCCGAGGGCCTGAGCCCGGACGCCATCGAGAAAATGTACAGCGACCTGGTCACACATTTTATCGAGCAAGAGTTGCAGCACTGGCAGGCGGCGCAGCCTGCGGTTTGAGTCGATCAGTTTAGGCGCACGCTGAGGCTAGAAGCCCACCGCTCCGCTCCCCGGTTGTTGTCTGCGAGCCCCTCAGGGGCTCGATAGAGCACGCAAGAGGGGGTGGAGCGGTGGGCTTTTGCGTTCCCTAAGCAGACTTTCAGAAGTCTGCAATAAATTAAGAATGGTCTTATGTGCACGTGCGGAGCATGGGCCTAGCATCCTCGCGCCTCAAAGAACGCGTGCATGCCCCGAGCCATTTGGCCGGAGATTCATCGTCATTGGCTGAGGCCAAGAGGGTGGCCATTTAACGTCGTCGCGCCTTACGCATGGACTGCAGTGCCTTATCAAAGGATTGAACATGTACCTACCCTCCCTCTGGAACCGCTTGCGTGCGGCGCTTGTGTGTCTGCTCTGGTTTTCAGCTGTACCCGATGCGGCCTGGGCCGCGACCAATCCGGGCGATCAGGAGCTGATCCGCGACCGCCAGAACCGCTTGCTGGAAGAGCAGCAACGGCGCCTTGAAGAACTCAGGGAACTGCCGGGTAAAACGGCAACGCCCGATGCGTCCGAGGTCGTTGGCGACCCTCGTTGTTTTGCCATTCGCCAGGTCGATTTGCAGGGCGCCGAGCAGTTGTCCGCCGCGCAGCAGGCGCGCTTGCTGGCGCCCTATAACGGCCAGTGCCTGGGCATGGCGCAGCTCAACCAGTTGCTTCAGGTCATCACCGATCGCTACCTCCAACAGGGCTTTGTGACCAGTCGTGCCTACCTGCCGCCGCAGCATCTGGGCAGCGGCATTTTGCGGGTGCAGATGGTGGAAGGCCGCCTGGAACAGGTGAACCTGGCCCCGGGCAGCCAGCTGTCCCAACGGGAAATAGCCATGGCCTTTCCCGGGCACGAAGGCCAGCTCCTGAATCTGCGGGAGGTCGAACAATTGCTCGACCAACTCAACCGGCTGCCTTCCAACCGCGCCACCATGGAGCTGATGCCCGGCGAGGCGGTGGGTGGCAGCCAGGTGCTGCTGAGCAACCAGCCGCAACAGCCTTGGCGTGCCGCGTTGGCCCGGCATAACAACGGCCAGAAAAGCACCGGTGAACAACAGTGGAACCTTGGGTTGGGCTGGGACAGCCCGCTCGGGCTCGCGGACCAGTTGAACCTGCGGCGCAGTGAGGATGCCGTCAGCGATCACCAGCGTCGTTCCGCCAGCAACTCTCTCAATTACAACCTGCCCTGGGGCTGGTGGAACTTCAGCTATAGCTACAGCGACAGTGAATACCGTACCCGTGGCCAAGGTGCCGGTTCCGATTTCAAGTACAGCGGTGAAAGCCAGACCCACCAAGGGCTCGTCGAGCGCGTGATTCACCGTGACGCCCAAGGCAAGACGGCTTTGAGCGCCGGCCTCAGTCATCTGCGAACGGTCAGCTATATCGAAGACAGCCCGCTGCGCAACGGCACCCAGCGCATTACCGAAGCCCAGTTCGGCTTTAGCCATGGTCGGGTGTTGGGCAGCGCCTTCGGCAACCTGGAATTGGGCATGCAGCAAGGCCTCGGCGCCCTGGATGCGATGTCCGACAAGCACGCCGCAAGCACCACGCCAACCGCCCGCTACCGCAAATACACGGCGACCTTGAGTTACCTGCAACCGTTCAAGCTGTGGGGTGGGGACTGGGCGTTCAGCAGCCTGGCCACCGGTCAGCGCAGTGAAGACCTGCTCTACAACAGCCAGCGCATCAGCCTCACCGGGCAGTCGGCGGTGCGCGGCTACAAGGAGCAATTTCTCTCGGGCGACAGTGGTGGCTACTGGCGCAACGACCTGCGCTGGACCCGCCAGGTCGATAGCACCTGGCTGCGACCGTGGGTTCAGCAGTACGGGCTCGGTGTGGCCTACGACCAGGGCGTTGTTCGGCACGACGCCCACAGTGCCGGGCAAAACGGCCGGGTGTCGAGCAATGCCTTGGAGCTCTTTGGCCGGGGTCCGCACATGGGCGCCAGCCTGACGTTTGCCCACTCGCTCAAGCGCCCCACGGCGCTCAGCGAAAGCGAGGCGCCGATTTACTTTCGCCTTGAATTTTTTCTTTGAATGATGTGCCAAGGATTACGTGATATGGACGTTACGCAACAGGTCACCGCGACCCGCAGACCTGCGCCCCGACTGCACACTCTCGAGGGTTTTCGAGGCTTGGCCAGGCGCGGTCTGGCGCTGATTCTGGCCAACGCGATGGTCTGGCAACCCTTGCTGGTCCAGGCCGAGGGCATTGCCATCAATGGCGGCGGTGGCAGCCTCGGTGCGGCGGCCAACGGCGTTCCGGTCATCAACATTGCCAAGCCCAACAGCAATGGCCTGTCGCATAACACGTTCGAGCACTACAACGTCGGTAGCCAGGGCCTGATCCTCAACAACGCGATCGACCGGACCCAGAGCACCCAGTTGGGCGGAATCATCCTCGGCAACAGCCACCTTCAAGGCCAATCCGCGACCACCATCCTCAACGAGGTCACCAGCAACAACCGCACGCAGCTCAAGGGCTACACCGAAGTGGCCGGGCAGGCCGCACGGGTGATTATCGCCAACCCTTACGGCATTACGTGCAACGGTTGCGGCTTCATCAACACCCCCCAGGCCACACTGACCACGGGCAAGCCGGTCGTCGACCAGGGCCGCTTGGACCGTTTCACGGTCGATGGCGGGGATATCGCCATCGAGGGTGCCGGCGCCAATGCCAGCAACCTCAACCAGTTCGACCTGATCACGCGTTCGGCCAAGATCAACGCCAAGCTCCATGCAAAAAAACTCAATGTTATCGCCGGGCGCAACGAGGTGGACGCCAGCAGCCTGGCTGTCACGGCCCTGGCGTCAGGCGGCTCCCCGGCGCCGCAGTTGGCCATCGACAGCAGTGCCTTGGGCGGCATGTACGCCGGGGCGATCAAGCTGGTGGGCACCGAGCAAGGAGTAGGCGTCAAGCTCTCGGGGGAAATGGCCGCCAGCGCCGGTGACATCCACATCGATGTTGACGGTCGCCTGACCCTGGCCACCGCTGCCGCCACGGCAGCCCTGAATATCAAGACCCAGAGCCTGCGAGCCGAGGACGCGCTGTACGCCGGCGGCGACCTGGGCATCCAGACCCGCGGCGAGCTGTTCAGCCACAAGAGCATCGCCGCTGGCGGCAAGGTGATCTTGGCCAGCAACGGCCAATTGACCAACCTCGGCGCCATCGAGGCCGGGGTCAACGCCGACAACAGCCGCAATCCGCGCGGCGATGTACAGATCGCCGCGCAGCACCTGCGCAACGCCGGGCAGGTCATCGCCACGCGCCAGCTCGATATCAGCACCGAGCAGACGCTGGACAACCGTGACGGCAAGCTGATCGGTGCCCAGGTGCAGCTCAGTGCCACCCGGCTCGACAACCGCAATGGCCTGATCGGCGCCAGTACCGGCGAGACCAAGGTGAGCGCCCGCGAGCAACTGGACAACCGTGGCGGCACGCTGCAAGCCGAGAGCAAGCTGCGCCTGGACGGTGGGGCCATGCTCAACCGTAACGGCGTGATGCTCGGCAAACAGGTCACCCTGAACGCCAAGAGTCTGGACAACAGTGAGCAGGGCCTCATCGTGGCCGAGGCCGGTCGCCTGAGTGCGACGGTGGAGCAGGCGCTCGACAATCAACAGGGGCGCCTGCAAGCCTCGGCCGGGGACATGGACCTCACGGCGGCCAGCCTCGACAACCGTGGTGGCGTGATGGTTGGCGAGCACGTCCAGGTCACCGCCACCCAGGGCGGCCTGGACAACCAGGGCGGCCAAGTGCTCGGCAGCGGCTTGCAGATCCAGGCCAAGACCGCGATTGATAACCGCGACGATGGCCAACTGCTGGCGGGCAGCAATGGCTTGAAACTGGGCAGTGCGTACTTGCACAACCAGCAGGGCCAGGTCATCGCCGGGGGCAGTCATGCGCAGCTCAAGCTGGAGCACCTGGACAATCGGCAGGGCAGTATCAGCGCCAGCAGCCTGAGCCTGACCGCCGACGAAGCCGACAACCGCGCAGGCTACCTCGCCAGCCTGGACGGCCATTTGCAACTGAGCGTGGCCCGACTGAACAACCAGGGCGGATTGATCGAGGCCAGCCAGCACTTGCTGATCCAGGGGCAGCGTCTGGACAACAGTGCCGGCGGCCGGCTGATTGCCTACCTGGGGGAGCTGAGTCGTATCCAGCTCGGCGGCGAACTGGACAACCGCAGCGGACGCATCGCTATTGGCAGCCGCGACTTTGGCCTGCAAGCCGGGACCCTGCACAACGTTGGCGGGCAGATCGAACACGCGGGCAGCGGCTCGTTCAGCCTGAGTTCGGCCAGCCTGTTCGGTGCCCAGGGCCGGGTGATCGGCCAGGGCAGCGGCGCCTGGAATATCACCCGGGTCGATGGCGCCGGTGTCTGGCACCTCAACGGCGCACTGGATGTCAGTGGTCTGAAAAGCATCTCCCTGATGGCCGGCGACCGTATCGCCAGTGCCGGCAACCTCAGCCTGGCGGCCGTCAGCCTGAACAACGCCGGCGAGCTGCTGAGCGATGGCGACCTGGTCCTGAAGTTGTCCGGTGACCTTAACAACCAGGGCTTGATCTCGACCCAGAAAGCGCTGCGTATCGACGCTGCCAACCTGACCCAGGAGGGCGGGCGCATTGCCAGTGCCGCCGAGGCCGAAGTCAAGCTGACCGGGCTGCTCGACAACCTGGGGCGCCTGACCGCCGGCACTCAACTCAATGTGCGCGCCCAGGGCATCGACAACCGCGGCACCTTGGGCGCGCAACAGTTCCTGGGCCTGACCGCCATCCAGGGCATCAGCAACCAGTCCGGCGGCTTGATCTTCAGCGGCGCCGATATGCAATTGCGCGCCGACAGCCTGCTCAATCGCTACGCCGATCTCTACAGCAAAGGCAACCTGAGCTTCGCTGCGGTCGACGGCGGCCGTGCCCGTAAAATGCGCAACCTGTCCGGCAGCATCGAAAGCGAAGGCGACCTGCAACTCAAGGTCGGTGAGCTGGAGAACGCCAAGGCCGACTTCGAAGCCGGCGAAAGCGTGGCCAACCGCAACATTCTGATCAACTGCATCGACTGCCGGGGCGATCGCCACTCCGGCTACTACATCGTGCGTACCACCTACGAGGGCTCCGTTCTCAAGGACTCGCCGGCTGCGCGCCTGCTGGCCAATCGCGACCTGTTGCTGGAGGCCGTGACCGTCACCAACGGCCAGAGCCTGCTGGCGGCCAACCGTAACCTCAGCGTCACGGCGGCCAACTTCTACAACCGGGGGCTGACCCTCGACAACCGCGTCGAGACCGTCAATTACTTCCTCAGCGGCGTGAGCCAAAGCGCCTACCGCGTGACCGAAGCGGCGACCAATGCCTGGAACGCCTGGAACGCCGGTCTGGCTCCCGAAGACCAGGCGCCGATCCCCGTCGCCATCACCCAATATGGGGTTCATAGCAGCAACAGCACCCTCACCCCCGGCACCAACACCCTTGAAAGTGGCACCGTACAAGCCGGCGCGACCCTGAGCCTGAACATCAGCGGTGAACTGGTCAACGGAACCCTCAGCCCCCAGGGCGACGCTCAACTCAGTGGAACCACCCTGGACAGCCAGGCCTATGGCGCTGGTGGCCAGGAGGTGATTCTCGGCACCCAGGCCGGCGCTCCGGGGCCGTTGAAAGACGTGAAGCGGGTTGAAGTCGTCAATGCCGATGGCAGCGTCCACGTCAGCTTCGTGCCACAGGACTTCAGCGACGCGCCGTTTGTCAGCGTCGACCCGACTTCGCTGCCGACCTTCCGTTTGCCCCAGGGTGAATATGGTCTGTTCACCCAGGCCCGCAACCCGGCGAGTCAGTACCTGATCGAAACCAATTCGGCGCTGACTGACCTCAAGCGGTTCATGAGTTCGGACTACCTGCTGGGCCAACTCAATTACGATTTTCGCGAAGCGTCTCGCCGCCTGGGCGATGGTCAATATGAAACCCGCCTGATCGCCGATGCCGTGCGGGCCCAGACCGGCCAGCGCTTCCTTGCCGATAGCCTGAGCAGCGACTACGAGCAGTTCCAGTACCTGATGGACAACGCCCTCGGCAGCAAGAGCGCCCTGGGCTTGAGTGTCGGCGTGAGCCTGACGGCTGAGCAGATGGCGGCCCTGACCCATGACATTGTCTGGATGGAAGAACGGCTGGTCGGCGGCGAATCGGTGCTCGTCCCGGTGCTGTACTTGGCCAAGGTCGATTCTCGAAACCTGCGCGGCGCCAGCCTGATTCAAGGGCGTGACGTCAATCTGATCAGCGGGGCTGACCTGAAGAACGTGGGGACCTTGCGCGCCAGCGAAGACCTCACCTTGATCAGCGGTGGCAGCGTCCTTCAGGGGGGGCTGGTCCAAGCCAACGACCGCTTGAGCCTGCTGGCGCAGGGCAGCATCCGCAATGCCCTGGCCGGGGAGATTCGTGCCGACAAGGTCGACCTCACCAGCCTGAGCGGCCATATCGTCAACGATCGCACAGCCACCGCCCTGACGGTCGGTGCCGGCAGCGTGACCCATGTGGACGCTGGCAGCCTGATCAGCGCCGGCTCGCAACTGACCCTGAACGCAGCGCAGGACCTGGTGAACGCAGGGCGGATCAGCAGTGGCGGTGACGCCACCCTGAGCGCAGGCAACGACATCAACCTGCTTGCCGTCGAAGACCGCACCCTCAGTGTCGAAGCGTTGGGGCGTGGCATACGCCGCGAAGAGCACATGACCCAGCTGGGCTCCAGCGTCAGTGCCGAGGGCAACCTCACGCTGAAGGCCGGTAACGACATCAACGCCCTGGCCAGCAGCGCCAGCGCCGGAGAGGACCTGAGTGTCGAGGCTGCGCGGGACATCAACCTGGCCTCCGCCGCCGACGAACACACCCTAGAAAGCCGCTACAAAAAGGGCCAGAAAAAAGTCCACAGCATCGACAGCCAGACTCGCCAAGTCGCGAGCGAATTCAGCGCGGGTGGCAACCTCGACCTGCTGGCCGGGCGCGACGCCACCCTGGTGGCCAGCACGCTCGAGGCGGGTGAAGAGGCTTATCTCCATGCCGGTCAGCAACTCAACCTGCTGGCCGCTGAAAACAGCGATTACTCGCTGTACGACATGAAGAAAAAGGGCAGTTGGGGCAGCAAGAAAACCCAGCGCGACGAAGTCACTGACATCACCAACGTGGGCAGCACCATCAAGGCCGGCGGCGACCTGACCCTCAAGAGCGGTGGCGACCAAACCTATCAGGTGGCCAAACTCGACAGCGGTCGCGACATCCTCCTCGGCAGCGGCGGTGCCATCGCCTTTGAAGGGGTGAAGGACCTGCATCAGGAGAGTCACGAGAAGACCAACAACAACGCGTTCTGGGTTTCCTCCAAAGGCAAGGGCAATACCGACGAAACCCTGCGCCAGAGCCAGATGGTGGCGGCCGGCAACATCGTGATCAAGGCCGTCGATGGCCTGCAGATCGACGTGCGGCAGGTCAACCGGCAAAGCGTCAGCCAGACCATCGACGCCATGGTCGCCGCCGATCCGCAACTGGCGTGGCTCAAGGACGCCGAGCAACGCGGCGATGTCGACTGGCGCCAAGTGAAGGAAATCCACGACTCCTTCAAGTACAGCAACGCGGGGCTTGGGCCGGCGTCGCAGATCATTATTGCGATATTGATGGGCGCGGTAATCGGGCCTATGGCCGGTGGGCTGGTCGGGGGCGGTACGACCGGTGCCGTAGTAGGCGCCGTTGCATCCGGAGCCTCTACCAACGCGACCGTGAGCTTTATCAATAACGGCGGCAACCTCGGGGCCGTGTTCAAGGACGTGACCTCTTCGAACGCCATGAAAGGCTACCTGATCGCCGGTGCGACAGCGGGGCTGACTTCCGGCGTTTTCGACGGGCTGACGGGAACTCAAACCAATCCCGACTTGAGTACCTGGACAGGAGTGGGCCAGTTCGCTGCGAACCAGACTTTGCAGTCGGGTACGTCAATGCTGCTGAGCAAGGCGCTGGGGCAGGGCGGCAGTGCCAGCGATGCGCTGAAAAGCGCGCTGTTCAATACCCTGGCCGCTGCGAGCTTCAATGCCGTGGGTGATTACACCGAAGGCGTGCTGACTGAAGGCATGCCACCCAAGATCCTGGTCCACGCCATGGTCGGCGGCCTGCTGTCAAAAGCCACCGGCGGCGACTTCAAGACCGGCGCCTTGGCGGCGGGCGTGAACGAGGCCCTGGTCGTCCATCTGGACAAGCTGGTGAGCGGTAACAAAACGCTGCTGTCCATGAGCTCGCAAATCGTGGGCGTGCTGACGGCTGCGGCGCAGAAGGATGCGAATGCGCAGTCGATGGAGAAGGGTGGTTGGGTGGCGAAGAATGCTACGCAGTACAACTACTTGGAGCACGGTGATAGCAAGTCTTTTGAAAAAGACATGGAAGACTGTCAGGGCAATACCGAATGTCAGATCAAGATATGGAATAGCCAACACTATAACGATGAAAGCCTCTATCTCACTGATTCGGCACTTAATGTCACAGGGTTCGTTTTAGCAGATGACATGCTCCCTCGGGTGCTCAACAGCATCGATGCACTGGTAGCAATAACCTGTACCACTGCTACGTGTGATGGCTATAAAACTCTCCTACTTGAGCGTGCGCTGACGGCTGCTCAGCACCTCGCTCAGCAGCGCGAGGAGTGGAAGCCTTCAACGGATAGATTGTCAGTGTTAGGCGGTGGAGGCGCTGCGAATGGTCGCCTTCCGGGCAAGCCTGGCTCTTCGGTTGCTTCTGGACCTGCTGGTTTTGATCGGATTGAAAAGGCTATAGAGTATCTGCGGGCTGCGAAAGCACCGGCAGTATCTGTAAAAAGCCAAACGACACCTAGTTTTCAAAATCAATTCCCAGATCATCCAACAGCTGTTCCAACACTTATCGCAGAAACAAAATTGACCCAAGGTGTAGGAACATATAACTATATTGTTCTTGAGGATGGTAAGTTGGTGATCGGAAGGAAATTTAATGAGGTAGGTGGAGGGCACATTGACCTAGCGAATGGTAAACCCGTTATTGCAGCGGGGGAGGTGAAAGTTGTGCGCGGGGAAATTAAATATATAGATAACACGTCTGGACATTATGAGCCCTCTGGGCGCGCAGCACAGGCCGCAGCAGAAAAAGCGTTCTTTCAGAAAGGACTTGATGCAACCGGTAAGTACATAGAAAAAGTCTGGGTGCCAGAACCTGGCAATCCCAGAAAAGGTGCTTGGGTGCCAAAATGAAGGACGTCATTAAACAGTTTGACATGCTTTGCGATGTGGCCATGGCTGCTTTTGGTGAAGAGCTAGAGATTTCCTATGAAATGTCATTATTAAATATTTTAGAGTTTGTAAAAAAATATCCAGACTATAAGGGTGAATTTATAGATAGGTTTAAAATTATTTTAACGTCTCGTAACTCGCCATTTGAAGTTGTGGCATTTTGCATGCGTGAGCTTCAGTGGCCAGAAATTAAAGAGTTTGTGATTTTAAAGATGAATCCTTCGGAGGATCCTCGTAGTGAGTCCCTGCGAAGTACATTGACCGCATATGATGAATTTTGGCCTGATGCGGATCTTTATAGTTACTACGGTATGAATTAGTTGCTGCAAAGGAGGCTGCGGTTAATGCTAGAAGACTGCTAGTCTCCCGAAGAATCTAAGCATAAGCCCCTTGGATAGCATAGTTGATAAGTCAATTAATCTGGCAATGATTCGTGATGGCTTGTCACCATATATTCGAGGGGGGTGCAACTGGCTTGTCAGTAGCTAAAGGTTCTATCGAGATCAATGTTGAGACACAGTATTTGCTACCTGTTAGCGGAAAGTCTTGGAAGGGTAACGCTCCAGAAACTGTGAAAATAGGTGGTTCTCATTATCAGGTGGTTGTAAATGATAGCGGTTCTGTTCCGAGTTTCCCGAATGGAGCGAATGGCTCTACTAACCTGAATCATGCAGAGCTACTTGCAAGAGGTTTATGCAGGGCAACAGGTTAAGATCTCAATGGGGGTGCAGAATACATCTGCGTCCAAGCCAGGTATGTGCAGTGGGTGCTCGATGACAAGTAAAAAATTTGCAGAAAATAATCCACTTTTTGATATTGAGTTCTTTCAGGGAAGTTCAAGGAGTAATCCATGAGTCGCGAATTTTTTAAAAGTATTGCGGGTGAAGAATTTTTCTGTGTGGGTAGTGATATTTTGGGCTACTCCTTGGAGGATTTGGAGAGAATAGAAAGACTTTACGATGTGCATATCAGTGGTCAGTTAAAATCATTCTTGCTTGAAATGGGGCGAAGTGACGGTGGGCTGATTGGGGATTCGATTATACAGCTGTATCGTCCGTCTTGGGGAATACGTGCGCATCTGCTTTTTCAAGTTGATTTTTTTAGCCAGATGCAAGAGTCAGGGAATTATGTGTTTCTCAATAAACCATTTGTGTTGGCTTGGATTTCTGAGACACAGTACTATTTTGTTCAGACTTTATTGGCAGATGACGCTATTTATCATTACGATTCCAATGTCGGAAGTGTAGTGAAAACCAAGTGGGATATTTGTTGCTTTATGAAGAGTCTAGTGAGTGAAAGAGTTGGAGATATAAAGGTAGGGGTGGTTGGTAACTTGTTAGAAGTTTGAGTGAAAGAGAAGTTGTGCTCGTGTGGTCTCTCGGTAGTTAGGTGTGGTTGTCAAAGACTGATGCATGAGTGTCGTAGGGTGTTGTATGTAGTTTAGAGCTACTAATGAGTTGCTCGTGAATGAATCTCAAGGCGGTATCGGCGCTCTGTCCAATAACGGGAGGTGTAGTGGATTATTGCGAAAGCTGGACTAATATATTGGAGCAAAATCATGGGGATAGATAAAGAATTTTTAGAGGTTAATGATTTAGACTGGTTGATATAGATTGGTTTTGCTTGTTGCCCTATATAGAGGGTTTGCAAATTTTGTGACTGTCGGGCGAGGGATTTGTTCCCGGGCCAACTATGTGTTTTTGACTTGAGGCTGTTGTTGGCGTGACTGAATTAAATAAGTTTTGTGAGAAGCTTAAACGCTTAATTTTGTAGTAAAAAATAATCCACGGCTTTCGTCGGGGATTGTTTTTATTGTTCCGCGGTAATCACCAGGCACCCCTTCATTACCCGCACTTTAACGTTCTCCTTTACCTCAAGCCCCGCCTGTCGTAACTACAGCCGCGTAGCCTGATCCAGTGCGCGGGTCGGGCGACGGCGTAGCTATTGTATTTGTTGTTTGCCGGGTTGAAATCGGCGGCGATTTTCAACCGGCGGTCAGTGACGAGAGATATTTGTATTGAGGTGGCCGTATCGCTACCAAGCAGTTTTTAATTTGAGGGGGTGTAAGTGTTTTAGGATTTGGTATGAATATTTCGTTCTTTAATAGTTGAGTTTTTTGCAGGCGATAAAAACTGGCAGCTGAAGCCGCAATTTTTTCGTCATATCGAAAACTATTTCTGTAGCTTCCGCCCGACGATATCAGAAGAGAGAACGTGAGTTAGGCAAGCTTTTAATAGGCGGGTCTCAGTTGTACAGAAGTTGTCTGGAGGCGAAGTTTAATTTCCTGAGTGGGATATAAGGGTCGCTGATAAAGCTTCTGAGTTGTTGCTATGAGTGGGCTTTTGAATCAGTATTTTAAGCGTGTTTTTAGGGGGTATATGGATTAAGTGCGAGTTGCTTTGTTTTCTCGTTTTAAAAGGTGTTGCTTGAAAGTTGTGCTGATCAATATAAGGACGATTCAAATGATGAAGGCTCTCTTTAAAACGGCTGCTGTATTCTCGGTAGCCTTGCTTTACGGTTGTGCTTCGGCCCCGTCGATGGAGAAGATGCAGGCTGAAGTCGCTCACTATTCGCTGCCCAAACCTGTAGTTGCCGACAAGGGGCTGGTCTATGTCGTCCGCCCTAGCAATGTTGGGATGATGGTGCGCTTCAATGTCTTCCTCGATGACAAGGAGGCCGACTCGGAAATGGGCAACAACCGTGGTAACCAGTACATCTATTTTTACGTAACCCCGGGTCAGCATGTGATCAGTTCCAAGGCTGAAAACTGGGCAGACATGCCTATAACAGTCAAGGCGGGCGAGGTGGTCTATCTCAAACAGGAAGTTGAAGTTGGCGTGATGATGGCACGTAACAGTTTGAAGATGTTGAGTGACGTGGAAGGCCGTTATCTGGTCAAAGATGCAGCGCTGGGCACTGTTGCTAAAGAGAGCAAGTAGCCTTCGATTGATCTGTATTCGGATCAATTTCGAGGAGAAAAGGGTGGCTTCCCAGTCACCCTTTTTTGCTTATAGGAATACGTGTTCCTCCATCCGCCGTGTTGTCACTTTTATCAAATCACAGTCATCCCGCAGCCAGCGCTATCCCCGGCTAGCCTTCAAGTATCCGTCGGCACCTCATCCCAATCGTCGCCATAGCCCACCAGCCAGCTCAAGGCGTAACGCCGTTCGTATACCACCCCGGGGTGGAGTTCGTCGGGCATGGGTTTGTTGAATAACTGGGCGTCGCGCACCCGCCAGTGCTGTTGATAGAGCTCGCCTTCGGCGGCTTCGATATCGGCCGCCGGGCGCAGTTGGGCCTGGGCGATAAAGGCTTTAGGGTCTTTCATGGCCTGGGCCAGCAGGCGGATGCTCTTCAGGTCTGCTGTCAGGTTCAGCGCCGGTAGTTGGTCGAGCCCGCCCAGGGCCCAGGCCACTGCGACCAGGCCTTCGGTGCGCCAGCTGAAGTTGACCAACTGCTGCTCGGTCGGCTCCGGTTGCTGATAAAACGCCCGTTCCTCATCCGAGAAAAACGCCTCGACGCCGTGCTGCTTGACCCAGGCCAGTTCCGGCGAGTCCGCTGCCGAGTAGGTGCGCGACACGGTGGCCGTCAGGGCCAGCAAGCGCTGCGCGACCTGTTCCGGGGTGCGTGGGCTCATGGCGTCATCGTCGTGGTCGCTCATCTGCTGCGAAGCTCCATTTCTGTGGCCGAACGGGCCGGGAGGGCGATCCTGGCACAGCCTTCTGCCGCGTTCAACGTGTGGCGTCAGTCGGTTTTTGCGTGCAGTTTGATCAGCCCGGCGGGCAATTGGTCGAGCTCTTCGTAGGCATCGCGCGGGCCGTACACCAGGTAGCGGTGGCTGCTCTCATGGCCGACGTTGGTGAAGATCACCCGTGGCCCCTGGGCGGTCATCTGCACCCAGCCGGGGCGGTTCCTTTCGGCAAAATCGATGCGCTGCACCTGGCTGCCCTGGGGGTCCCAGTAGAACGCCGCGCCTTGCAGGTAGTTGGCGGTGAACTCGCCGGACAGTAGCAGCAGGTGGCTGTTGGCACCGGTGGCCACGCATTGCCATTGCACATTCATGCCCAGGGAATCGTCTTCGCTGTTGTAGAGCAGCCAGGTCTGCGGCCCATGGCGCAGGCGATAGATAAACGAATCGACAAAGGCGGCGCTGCGCAGCAAGGCCAGCCGCTGGGAAGGGCCCGCCAGCTCGCAATCGATCACGGTCCTGGCCGGTGCCGCTGCCCAGGTGTGGGCGGTGCACAGCAAGGGCAGCAGGCCGAGTAAAAGGCGGCGCAGGGTTTGCGACAGGGTGGGCATAAGGGGGGGCGGCTTCCATGGCGAGATGTTGAGGCGGTGCGGGTCGTACCTAGTAATATGGCGGCACATTTTTTACCAGCTGATTTGTTCATGCCTGAGTACAGCCCGTCTGCGAGCGATGCGCCCGTCCTGTTGTTTCCCGAGCACATCAGCTTGTGGGCCGATGGGGGAGAGCTGCCGGCGCTGGCCATGCCTGTGCCGGGCCCTTTCCGGGTATTGCGTTATGGCTGGCTGGCGCTGGTGCTCGGATTGCTGGGGGCAGCGGCGCTGGGGCAGCAGGTGCTGGCGCTGATCCTTGGCACGTCGATTGTGATGATTCCATTGCTGGTCCTGGGTGTGCGCAGGCGGCTGTTTCCGCCTGCTCGCCCCAATGCCTGGTTCGACGCCCAGGGCCTGCACCTGGCCTGCGGCACTGAAACAGCCCCCGGTGGCGTTTACCGGCACTTCATTGCCTTCGGTGACATCACCCGTATCGCGAGCCTGGATCAGTCGATTGATCTGCCGCGGCGCGGTCATGCCCAGTACCGCACCTACCTCGTCGAAACTCGGCAGTTCCTGGGCGATAACACCTGCATCCACATCAGCACCCAGCAGAGCCTGGAAGCGCTGCGCAGCGTACTGGAGCGCCTGACGCAACTGCCCGCGGCGGCCCACATCAGCTTGCCGCCGACGCACCCGTACGGCGCCTGAACCGCTGTCCAGTGCGCCTCAGCTGGGTGACGCATCCAGACGCATCCGCGCCGCCTCTGTGCACTGCGCAAGCCGTGGGTCGTTGTCTTCGAGAAGGTAGGCCTTGACCCGCAGGTGCAGGCGGGGCAACAGCCGATCCAGCAGTTGCTCGCAGTTGCGCTGGCTGTAGTTCTGCTCGCCGGTGAGACGGCTGACGAGGCGCAACAGGAGGTTCTCCCGGGCCTGGACCAGCAGCACATAGTGCTGGCTATCGGGCAGGCGCAGCAGCCAGACGCCGGTGGTTATCCGCAGCAGTGGGGCCAGGGTCTGAGCCAGTTTGTTGACTTCCACGGCGGCCAGTTCATGGGCGTGATACTGCGGCGGGCCCTGCTCGGCGTTGGCCTGTTTATGCACGCGGTCGGCCTGTTGCCGATAGTGGCTGGCCTGCTCCCAGTCCTGCGCGGCCATGGCCAGCATGCTCAATTGGCGCAAGCTGCCCAACTGGTAGGGCCCGGGCTCGGCGGCCAGTTGCTGCCAGCGTTGCGCGGCGGCTTGAGGCTCCCCGGCCTGGTACAGGCTGAAGGCCTGTTGCTGGCGCAGGGCGCGGTGTTCCGGGTCCTGCTCCAGGGCTTGTTCCAGCAATGAGGCGGCCCGAGGGTTGTCGTCCAGGTGGGTGCGATACAGCCAGGCCAGGCGGGCGATCTCATCACTGTTGAGGCTGCGGATTCGTTGCTTGCGCAGCAGCTCGTGGTGTTCGCCGACCAGGGCCTGATAGTCCTCGCGGGCGTCGTTGCAGCGTTCGCGGATGAACTCGGCAAATTGTTGGTCCAGACGTTGCGCCAGGGCCTGGTGCTGTTCTCCCAGCCACGCCTGGGCGGCGCTGGGTCGGGCGCGTTGCCAGTGCAGGGGCAGGTCGGGGCGCGCGGTGTCGATGCCCAGGGCGGCCAGGCGCTCGGCCAGTGCCGGGTGGGTGTCGCTGCGTTCGGTGCTGTCGCACAGTTCGGCGTGCAACCAGGTGCTGGCCTGGGCGGCGTCCACCGGGGTCGCCAGCAGGCCGTGGCGCGCCAGTTCGAGCAGGGGTTGCAGATCACTCCGGGGCTCGGTCACCGCCTGGGTGTAGAGCGTGGGCCAAAAGCCCTCAGTCAACGCGCGGCGTTGCAGGGCGGTGCCAATCAGGGCCTGGCCGAAAGTGTCGGCGCCGCAGACCCGCGCCGCCTCGGCATCGGCCTGGTATTCACAGTGGCGGGCGAAATCCAGGCTGATGTCGAGAAACCTCGGCACGTACCACTCCACAAACAGCCGCAGCGGGGCGCCGCTCAGGGTGCGGTTGCGCTCCAGCCGGTCGCTGACGGCCTGCCATTGCAGGCGGGCGAAATACACCCGGCTGGCGTAGCGCCCGTGGCGATGGGCGATGTGCGCGCATTCGTGGGCGAGGATGGCCGCGCAGGCGGCGGGCGACAAGGTGTCGAGCAGCGGCAGTCCCAGCCACAGCACATTGCGGGTGCGCCCGGCGAGCACTCGGTGCTGGCGAATGCTGGCGTTGAACTGGCTGTTGAGATACACCGCATCCAGCCTTGGGGCGCCCAGCTCGTTGCGGATCCGCTCCAGTTCGGCGAACAGATGCGGCACCTCCTCGGGGAGCAGGGGCATGCCGTCTTCATCCCCCTGGACCCGGCTGCTGAAGGGCACCTTGAGCATCACCAGGCCGAACGGCGCGGCGGGAAAGGTCGCCACCGCCGCCAGCACCCCAAACAGCCCCGGCAAGGCCACCAGCAACAGCGCCGGCAGCAGGCATAGCAGCAGGCCCAGGGTCAGCAGCGCCACATCCCCCAGCAGCAGCCAGGCGCTGATCCGCAGCCGGTGTCGACGCAGGTTCGGCATTGCGCTCATGACGCGGGCTTGGGTGGCAGGTCGTCAGGGCTGATGTTGCCACGCTTGAAAAAGGCCCCGACCACCGTGCCCACGGTCTTCACCAGGCTGTGGGAGTTGAGCACCTGGCGCTCGATTTCCTCGATGCCCTCGTTGTCCGGCAACAAGCGGGTGGCGTGCTGGGCCCATTCGATGGCGGCAAAGCGGCTGCGCTTGGCGCCTCGCCCGTTCATGTAACCCAGGGCGATTTCCGCGCAGGCGCGGGCGGCGGTCCAGTCATCCTGGTCGTCGATCAGCGAGCGCAGATAGCCCTGTACGCCTTCTTCCTGTTCGTCGAGGGTGCCGAAGTCGCGTTGCAGCACGCCGATCCGCAGTCGGGCGAAGGCTTCGCAGCGCTGATCCTCGCGGGATTCCTGCAGCAACTGGCGCACGGCGTTGAAGTGCTTGCGCTCGTTGAAGTCCAGGCCCTGGCTGAACAACCGGTCCCAGGCCATGTTGTACTTGGCCAGGGCCGAGCCGTCGGCCACCGCGCGCTCGAGCCAGAACTCGCGGGCGGCGTCATTGATGTAGCTCTCGGGAGTGTTGCTGCGGCTGCCCCGGTGAATGTCGTACATGGCGCTGGAGGCGTCGTGTACCCGGCGTTCGGCGCATTGCCGGATCAAGTAGTAGCCCGCCTCATGGGCGCCGCTGTCCCACAGCAGGTAGCCGGCAGTGAGGATATTGAAGTTGTCGTCCATCTGGTTTTTGCTCAGCACCGCGGCGCGGTTGAGCAGGGTGCGCGCGCGCTCTGCATCGTGAGCAAAGCCCCAGAGCGCGAACTCGTGGCCCACGGCGGCCAGGGCCAGCGGGGTGGCCAATTCGTCCATGCAGCACATGCGTTCGATCGCTTCTTTGAAGGCGTCGATGTGGGCCGTCATCTGATGGATCAGGGTCAGGTAGGCGAAGCTGTGGAACGGTCCGTCGACCTCGCGGAAATACACCCCGGGGGCGAAGGCCTCGACGCTGGCCGCATGCAGCGAGTAGGCGCGGGCTTCGTCGTTCAGCGAGTAGCTGCAGAAGTTGGCGAAACGGCCCAGGGCGTCACCGCGTTCTTCGGGCCGCAGGTCGCGTTGTAGCCAGGCTTTGAAGCGGGCCTGGAAGGCTTGCGCGGTGCTGACTTCATCGGCGGCCGGGTAGTCGCTGATGGCGTCATACACGCCGACCCAGCGGATCGCATTGCGTTGCGCTTCGTCCAAACCTGCCGCGAGTGGGCCGCTGGCCAGGCCTTCGATGTCTTCGTAACTGCCACCCCAGCGCGGCCGCAGGTAATTGGTGTAGGCCAGCAAGGCTTCGAGGCAGGCCGGGCGCCATTGCAGGATTTGGTGCAGCCAGTAGTCCTGGCCCTGGTCCATCTCGTGGGCCTCCCGGGTCGGCAGCAGATCCGGCAGCGCCTGAGGCGGTTGGGCCAGCGGGTTCAGGCCATAGTCGGCCAGGTGCGCCAGGGCCTGGGCCAGCAGTTCCGGCTCCTGGTCGTTGCCGGCGCAGGTGACGGCGGGCTGCTGGCGGAACAGCTCCAGCAACCAGGCCGGCTCCTGGAAGTGTGACGACAATTGCAGCATGGCCATGCCGGCCGCCACCGGCCGCGACGAGCGCTGCATGGCGGTCAGCAGTGCCGCGGTGGCGCCCTCGCAGGCCATGGCCGCGCCCAGCCAGCAGTCCTGGGACACGCCCTGGGCCCAGCCGTAGCCGCGGATATCGGTGGCGCGGCCAAAGCAGAATTTGCCCCAGATCAGCTGCGGGTGATACGCCTCGGGGCAGGCCGCGATCCAGGCCTGGAGAAACTGCGCCACGGACACGTAGGACTGGGTGCTGTAGTCGAACAGCGTCCCGGCCTGGGTTGCATCGATGTAGGGATGGCTGCCAGTGGGCGCCTCGAGCCATTGCGCCTCGAGCTCGTTGTAGTAGCGGTCCAGCTCGGCATAGGCCGCAGTGCGTACCAGGTCACGAACGTGCAGGCGCAGGGTAGAGAGGGTAGGCAAGGGGCATCATCCTTGATCGGGTAAGGGGCGGCGCAGTCCGGGGTTTGCGCGTGGGGCGTATCGCATGGGGCATCGCGCCCGGGCTGCGGTAAAAAATCCGCGTGATATTAATACAATGGCAGGCGCGGCGCAGCCGGATGTTCAGACGTGCAGCGCTGGGGTGTTGGTGTCGAGCTTTTTGGCGGCCTGGGCCTCGTCGTCGGCGCGCAATTCGTCCTCCAGCCATTGCACCAGGGCCCGGGTTTCGTGGCGATCGCGGTCCTGATAGCGGCTGAACACCGAGATCGCCTCGGGCAGTGGGACGCTCTGCACGCAGGGGCGGATCAGCGCGCCGCTCTCGATCAAACGGTTGGCCGTGCGCTGCCAGCCCATGGCGATGCCATGCCCCTCGACAGCGGCTTGCAGCATCATCGGGTAGTTATCGAACACCTGGCTGGCACTGTGCTGTGTCAGGGTCAGGCCGAACTTGCCCAGCCAGCTGTCCCATTCCATCAAGTGCGGCGGGCTGGAGCGGTGGTGCAGCAGGGTGTGTCGCGTCAGGTCGGCGAGAGCCAGCGGCAGCGCGGTACCTGCCAGGTAGCCCGGGCTGCACACCGGGAACACCTCGTCGGACGCCGTGAATGCCAGGGCCTGGGACCCGCTGGCGCGGCCGGTGCTCTGCAGGGCGACGTCGAAATGGCCGTTGAATTCGGTCAGTGGACGGGTGGTGGTGACCACCTGGATCTCGATCTGCGCATGCCGCTGGTGAAACCCGGACAGACGCGGCATCAGCCAGTAGAAGGCCTCGCACAGCTGGCACAGCAGCACCAACTGGTTTTTGCGCGGCGCACCGCGCAACTCGTCGGCGCTGGTCCCGATGCTGCGCAAGGCACTGCTGACCACCCGCGACAATTCGATGCCCTGGACCGTGAGAAACACCGCGCGATTGCGCCGGCTGAACAGCTGCACGCCGAGGTTCTCCTCCATCCCGCGAATCTGCCGGCTGATGGCGGCCTGGGTGATGTGCAGCTCTTGCGCTGCCAGGGAAAAACTACCCAGCCGCGCGGCGGCCTCGAACGGCAGCAAGCTGGCGAGGGGAGGAAGGGACTTGCCGAGAGCATTCATAATCTGTGGTTATGCATAGGCGGCTGAGAACTCGTTTGTAGCACAGAACCGACGTTGCGCAGTATGGCCCCCAGTTTCGACGGAGGCTGTCATGTCCCAACCTATCCCACACCTGGCCGCTGGCATCGCCTGTGCCGTGTTCGCCACCCTGAGCTGGGCCCTTAACTTCATTGCGCCCTACGTCAGCGGGGCTTACAGCCTGTTTGACCTGCTGGCGCTGCGGTTTCTGCTAGCGGGGGTGATCGGCGGCGTATTGCTGCTAGTGCACCGCCGCCAACTGGCCTTTATCCGCCCGTGGCAGCGCGCGCTCGGCCTGAGCCTGGGGATTATGGGTTACCTGGGCTACAGCGCCTGCATCGCCGGCGGCATCCTCTTCGCCGGCCCGGTACTGACCCCAGCCCTGATCGGCCTGGTGCCGGTGCTGCTGGCGCTGCTGGGCAATGCCCGCTGCCCGACCTTGGCCTGGAGCCGCCTGGCGTTGCCCCTGGGCTTTCTGCTGTGCGGCTTGCTGTTGATCCACCTCGGCAGCCTCGATCAACCCCTTATCGCCGGTCCGTCGCTGGGCATCGGCCTGCTGTTCTCGGTGCTGGCGGTGGTGATCTGGCTGGTGTTCAGCCTGCTCAACCAGCGCGCGATGGATCAGTTGCCGACCACCGCCAATGGCGCCTGGACCGGGCTGATGATGGTCGGTGGCGCCCTGGGCACCTTGTGCTTGTTGCCGATCGGCCTGCATCTCGACCTACTGCACCTGCCGCACCTGGGGTTCGGCGTCGACCAGGCCGGCTCGCTCTACGCCTGGGCCCTGGTGCTCGCCCTGCTGTCGTCGGTGGGCGGCGGCTGGGCCTGGAACCTCGCCACCCGCTACCTGCCGATGGTGCTCTCGGCCCAACTGATTTCCCTCGAATCCCTCTTCGCCAGCGTGCTTGGCCTGCTGTTCCATGGCCGCTGGCCGACCCTGTTTGAAGCCTTGGGCCTGGGGGCCGTGCTGCTGGGCGCGATGCTGGCGGTGCGGGTGATTTTGCCGGGGAGGGGGCAAGAGGTGGGTGAGGTCAGGGCGTGCGTGGGTGGGCGTTTGGATTAGCCGTGTGTGCGAGGTTCTTCAGGGCTTGTCGAGGGGCTCAGGGATGAAACCTTCCTCGCGTAGCGATTTGATAACGCCTCTGATCAGGTAATTGTTCGAGAAACCGATGGTGTACTGACGCGCTCCCGGACTGATGGGCAGCAGCATGCCTTGGTCGACCAATTTTCTGATCTGGTAGGTGCGCTGCCCGGCGGACAGTTTCGGCAGTACGTTGCCAATGTCCGCTGACTTGACCACTTTGATTTTAATCGCGGCCGCCAACACCCGTTCCTCAGCCTGGGTGATCCCGCCGCGCTCATGGGCGAAGGTCATCGCGGGGTCCAGAATATGCGTCTTCAGGTAGCGATAGTCAGTCAGCCGATTGACCTTCTCCAGTTCGTCCCGGACCCCCTCCAGTACATAGGTGCACCACAGCTCCCGCCCCTCCTTGGTGCCAGTATCCGCCGTGGCGAGCATGGCGTAGTAGCGTTCCCGATCCTTGCAAAACACCGCCGTGGGGTTGAGTACTCGTCCGACGGCGCTCACATCAAAGCCATATTTCAGGAGCAGGGCATAGGTCAGGAGCCGCACCACGCGTCCGTTGCCATTGCTGAATGGGTGAATCCAGCCAAACCGATGATGGGCCAGCGCGACTTTCATCAGGTCGTATTTGGGAGGGTCTTCGCGGTTCACGAAGGCCACCAGCTCTTGCATGTAACTGGGGACCAGTACCGCATCCGGGGGTAAATGATCGGATTGCGCAATCTGCACGCTGCCCAGGCGATAGGCTCCTGGAGTCGGGTCTCCTTCTCGCTCCAGCGTTTGTACGGCGATGGCGTGCAGCTCTCTGATGGCCAGCTCTGTCAATTCGGTGCCGGGGGCTATGATCTGCTCGATGTAGTCCATGGCTTTTTCGATATTGGCGATTTCGCGCAGTTGATCGGTCTGTTCGGCGGTGCCCTCGACTTTGCTCTCGATGTAATCGGCCAAGGTTGTATGGTTGCCCTCGATCCGTGCGGAGCCCAGGCTTTCCAGTGCATGGAAAATGGATTTGAGTTGATGGAAAACACCTGGCGGCGTATCACCTTCCAGCCGGAGCCGGCGAAGGTGCTCCAGTTCGCTCAGGACGTCGACCAGGCGTGAATCGAAAGAAGGATTCAAGAGCTTAAGATCGTGGTGAGTGAAGGTTGCCATGGTGCAGTTATCTCAAGTCTGTTTTTTAACTATCTTTAAATATTGCTGGCTAAGCCCAGTATTTAAAGGGCTGAGCGCTAGTAAGCGCTTAGCATTATCTCAAAGACAGGTTTTGACTAAGTCAAAGTGTATAGGTTGCCCGTGGCGTGCTTTTGCCTGGGCATCAGGGTTTTGTGCAGCTTGTTGCTTCTGGTTATCGAGCAAGGCTTGCTCTGTGGGGAGGGGCTCTTTACTCTGCGCCGGTCCCTGCAAAATCAGCGACCGGCTGTAGGAACCCGTTCACAAGATGCGTATAAGCACCCGAAATCTTCGGGTGTTTTTTGCTGCCTATGCGTTATGGCGGCTATACGCGGGCACGCCTCGGCGTGACCGGGTCTTGTGTGCCGGTTCCTACCCCGCGTACAGCTGCCACCTAGCGTGTAGGAGATTTTGGGGGGAAGCGTCCTTGACGCACGGAGCTACGCCAATGAACGGATATATCCCGCTACCCAACACCCCCAGCGAACACCCTGTCCTGCTGATCAACCCCGACGCTCCGTTGGTGGACCTCTTGGCCTGCGCCGATCAGCGTGTACTCGCCATTCACAAGCTGATGACCCGCCTCTCATGCATGACCGCCCACAGTGCGGACGAGACCGATCTGTTCCAGATCGCCGACATTGCCGCGCTGCTGCTCAGTGACAGCGTGGCCTTGCTCAATGTGGCGCAGGGCAGGGCGATGGCGTTGGTGGATAAAGCGGCCTGACCGGTCATGGCCTGGCCGCCTCGCTTCTGAACACGCCGCGCAGGTAGGCTGGCGGCTTTTACTGATGGACCAGGAACGACAACGATGAAATTACGCACATGGATCGGGCTGGCGCTGCTGGCTATCAGCGGGCCGCTATGGGCCAGCGAGCCGGCCTCGGTGTACCTGCGCTGTACGATGACGCCCGAGCAGTACGCCAAGGCCATGGCGGCGCCTCCCAGCTCGGCGCTGGCCTATAGCGATTGGCAGGCGTGGTTCGACAGCAAGGGCCCGTCCGGCCTGGGGCCGGTCGATGTGGAATGGCTGCGTGACTATTCCGCGGCCCGCAGCCTGCAAGCCCTGGTGCAACTGTGGCTGGGTGCAGGCGGGACCTCAGGCTACGACCCACAGTCCGGGAGCTGGCAGTTTGCGCTGCTGGAGTTCACCGATAACTACGGCGAAATGATCCAACTGCTGGCACCCCTGCGCGGCGTTGCCTCTTACTGCGAGCCTGAATCCGGCAGCTTCCTGTTTATCTACTCCTATTTCTGGGGCAACGGCGACAACGCCTACCTGACCCTGGATAAGCAACGCAGCCAATTTGCCCCCGGCCCGACACCGGCCCAACGCACCGAGGCGGATGCGGCGCTCAAGCTGTTGATGGAGTCGAGTGCGGACTGACATTGCCCTGAGCTTTTTGGAGGGTGAGATGGCGAAGAGTGGATTGAGCAGGTGGGATGTTGTCGATCATCTGCGGACCGAGCAGGACCTGCCGCTCTATCTTGAGGCTTGCCAGCAGCAAAACGATCCTCCGCTGCTGGCTGTCGCCCTGAGTGATATCGCCCGGGCGCAGGAGATGCATCGGCGCGCAAGGTCAGGGAAGAAGCGGAGGCTGGACTAAATCTCAGGCAACAAAAAACCCGCACTAGGCGGGTTTTCTGGTTGCTCTCACGTGATGTAAACACCACCTGAAAGCTGAAGGTGGTGCCCAGAGACGGAATCGAACCGCCGACACGGGGATTTTCAATCCCCTGCTCTACCGACTGAGCTATCTGGGCAACGGGGCGCATTAAACTGGTTTTTCGGGGGGGCGTCAAGCGAGTTTTGAAAAAATGTTTAATTATTACCGTCGCTTACGTTCCACCCCCCGATTTATACGGGTTTACTCAGCTGGCGGCACGTAGCCGTCGGCCTTGGCGTATTCCTCGCCGGAGAAAAACTTGTCCATCTCGCCCTGCAAATATTTGCGGTCTTCGGCGTTCATCATGTTCAGGCGTTTTTCGTTGATCAGCAGGGTCTGGTGTTTTTGCCAATCGGCCCAGGCCTTGGCCGAGACGTGGTCGAAGATGTCCTGGCCCTTGGCGCCTGGAAAAGGCGCGCGCTCCAGGGCGGGCAATTCTTCTTGGTACTTGCGGCACATGATGGTGCGGGTCATGACAACTCTCCTGCGTTCAAGACGTCGGCCGCGCGTTTAAGCAGCTTTTTCACCGGGGCGGCAAGGCCCAGGCGCGGCGGGGTGGCGAGGTTATACCAGAGCCAGTCGGCCTCGGCCACGTGATGGGCCGACTCCTCGACCTGGACCAGCCAGGGTTCGATGGCCAGTTGGAAGTGGCTGAAGGTGTGCACCAGGCTCGGCAGTTCATGTTGCTTGCCCAGGGCCAGCGAGTGCTGCACGGCCAGGTGTTCGAGGTCGGCCAGGTCATCGAGCTCCGGCAGGCTCCACAAGCCGCCCCAGAGGCCGTTGGAGGGGCGCCGATAAAGCAGGATTGCGCCATCGCGATTGGCCAGCATCGGCATCAGGGTGCGCTTTTGCGGCACGCTCTTGCGCGGCTTGGGGATCGGGTAGCGGGATTCGAGCCCCAGCATGTGAGCCTCGCAGCCGCGCTCCAGGGGGCACAGCAGGCAACTGGGCTTGCTGCGGGTGCAGAGCGTGGCGCCCAGGTCCATCATCGCCTGGGTGTAGTTATTGACCCGGGTGTGCGGCGTGAAGCGCTCGGCGGTGGCCCACAGTTGCTTGGCCACCTTGGGCTCGCCCGGGTAGCCCTCCTGCGCCGTAAACCGTGCCAGCACGCGCTTGACGTTGCCGTCGAGGATCGAGGCGCGGATGCCCATGCTCAGGCTGGCGATGGCGCCGGCGGTGGACAGGCCGATGCCCGGCAGTTCGGTGAGTTTCTCGACGTCGCGGGGAAACTCGCCGCCGTAGTCGGCGACGATTATTTTCGCGGTCTTTTGCAGGTTGCGCGCCCGGGTGTAATAGCCCAGGCCGGTCCACAGGTGCAGCACTTCGTCTTCCGGCGCGGCGGCCAGGGCTTCGACCGTCGGCAGCGAGGCCATGAAGCGGTCGAAGTAGTTGAGCACGGTGCTGACCTGGGTCTGTTGCAGCATGATCTCCGAGACCCACACCCGGTACGGGGTGATGCCCTGTTGCCAGGGCAGGTCGTGGCGGCCGTGGTGGTCATACCAATCCAGTACCGCCGGTGCAAACTGTTCCGCTCTCATCGTTTGAACAGCCCTTTGAGCGCGTTTTTCAGTTCCGGGCTGACTTTGTCGCCGAGTTTTTCCTCAAGCTTTTCGCTGAGCCGATCGCCGGCCATTTTGGTCGCGACCTGGCCCAGGCCGTCCTTGTCCAGGCGGCAGGCCTTGGCCCCCAGTTCCAGCGGGCCGCGGCAGCGCAATGGCAGCTCGAGGCCGACAAAGCGCTCGCCAATCTGGCAGGCCGGGTCGGGCATGTCGCTCTTGTCGCCTTCGACCAGGATGCCGACGCGGTAATCCATGCCCAGCACCCGCAGGTCGATGTCGCCGTTGCCGTTGACGGTCATGCCCGGGATGCGCACTTTCAGGTCCGGGTTGCTGGCCACGCCGTTGCGAAACGTCAGGTTGCCCTTGAGCTCCTGGAATGGCGTGTCCTTGCCGCGTGGGGTGCTGCTGAGGGTCTTGCGGTTGAGGAAGGCGATGCCCTGGCACAGCTGCTGTTCCAGGTTGGCGTTGAGCAGCACGCCGTTGTTGATCACAAAGCTGGTGGTGCCGTTGAGGCTGTCGATCAGGGCTTTCTGGCTGTTGCCGCTGCCGCTGAGGTTGCTGTTGAGCGTCACCAGGCCCTTGACCGGAGGCGTCTGCCCCTGGCTTTCGAGGATGCGCTCAACCGGCACTCGGTTGATCTTGGTCTGCAGGCTCAGCAGTGGGGTGGCCTGGCGCACGTCGAGGTTGCCGCTGGCCTCGAAACTACCGTTGTACAGCTCGCCGCGCAGGCTTTGCAGTTTCAGCAGGCCGCCCTGGCCGCTGGCCTTGAGCGCGGCATTCTGGATCGGCAGTTTGTCGAGGGTCAGTTGGCCAAAGCTCAGGTCGGCGTCGATATCCAGCTTGCTCAGGCGCTCCACTGGCAGCAGGCGCTCGGTGCTCCAGGCGCCCTTGGTCGGGGCGTCCGGCAGCGGGGTGGTGCCGGCGCCGGCCATGGCATCGGCCTCGCTGCTTTGCACTTCGGCCTTGCGGGCCACCGCTGCGCTGTTGGCGGCAGCGGATTTGGGCGGCAGGTAGCGGTCGACGTTGAAGGTATCGGCCTTGAGCTGAGCGCGCAGCGATTGCTTGGCGAAGTCTTCGATGGCCAGGCGGCCACTGAAGGTGCTGTCGTCGAGCTTCAGGTTCAGGTCTTCCAGGGCGATGCGAGTGGGCGTGCCTTGCAGGCGGCTGACCAGCTCGACTTTGGTCAGGCTGCCCTCGGCCATGGCCGGCAGGGTCTGGCCGATGCTGTCGACGAATTTGGCCAGGTCGAACGCGGCAACCGAGATGCCGCCGCTGATCTGCGGGGTTTTGTCCAGGTCATTGACCTTGAGTTCACCCAGTGCGCGCAACTGATTGGCGGAGATTTTCAGGCCGGTCCATTCGCCGACATTGGCGGCCTTGTCCAGCAGCAACTGGCCCTGGGCGGAGAAGGTCACCGTCTTGCCTTGCAGCGGGTCGCCAGTGACTTCGCCCGACAGGCGCATGTCTTCGAACTGGTAGCGCTGCAGGGCGCGGTCAAAGCGCAGTTCGCCGTTGAGCTCGGTGCGCACCCGCACCACCGGCTGGTTGCTGGCCAGGAACGCGGTGAGTTTGACCGGCGTGGCGGTAGCCTCGTGGATCGGCCCGGTGCTGAGCTGGATGCTCTCGGCGGTGAACTGCTTGCCGCTCTGTTCGTCGTTGTATTCAACCCGGGCGTTGTTCACGGTCAGGCTGTCGATGTCGAGGCGGATCGGCTGCGAGGATTTATCGGCAATGGCCGGGGCTTCGCCGGTGCTGGTGGCCGGGGTCTCGGCCTGTTGCGCCAGGGGCGCGGCGCGGCCGATGTCTTCCCAGTTGCCGTGGCCGCCCTTGTCGCGGTTCAGGCGCAGGTTCAGGCCTTCGACCCGCACATCGCTCATCTGCACTTCGCGGCGCAGCAGCGGTAATACGCGTACTGACAGGCCAAGCATTTGCAGGTCGGCGAAGGGCTGGGTCGGGTTGGCCAGGGTCGCGACGCTGGCCTCGTGCAGTTCGAGGCCGAGCCAGGGGAACAGGCTCCAACCGATGTCGCCATTGAGCGTCAGCTCGATGTGGGCCTTGTCGCGGGCAATCTGGCGAATCTCGTCTTTGTAGTCGTTGGGATCAAACAGGTGGGTCAGGGCAAAGCCTAGAGCCACGATGATCAGCAACAGCCCGAGAAGTACCAGACCCAGGATTTTGCCGAACGCTTTCATGGGCGAGTCCTTGTAGTGTCGAATTCAAATTTAGCCGGGGAGTATAGCGCCCCGGAACCGACGACTGGTCACCGATCGCGCCTAGAACTCATCCAGCTCCAGATGCAGTTTGGCGGCCAGTGCCTGGGCCGGCAGATGTCCGGCAGGCGCTTGCAGGCGCAAGGTTGCGCCCTGTTGCCGGGCCATTTTTTGTGCCTCGCTCACCAATCGCTCGGCCACGCCGCGGCGGCGGGTGATGCTGCGCACGCACAATTGGGACAGGTGCCAGACCGCTTGGTGCCGTTGCAGGCGCGCGGCGCCCAGCAAGCGATCGTTGAAGCGCCCGGCGATCAGTGACCCGTCTTCCAGGCCTTTTGCGATCAGCGCTGCGGCGTCGTGCAGGGGGGCCAACAGCTCGCTGGGGGCGTCCTGGTAGATTTTCTGCAGGTCTTGCTGATCCTGATAGCTGAGGTGGTGCAGCGACTCGACAACGATGGGCATGGAATCTCCTGTGCGGGCAGCGAGGCTTCGGAAAGGCTGAGGCGGGCACACCGCAGCTCTGCGGCGGTCGGTTGGTTGCGCGAATGTACCTGCGTTTTTGCAGGTGTTCGAGGCAGATGAGTCCAGGGCTCACATCTGTTTGAGTTTTCTGTGGCGGGCAGATGGTAATCTCTCGCCGTTCGTTCGTCCCTCTGCGACTTAACGTCGCGCTCAAATGGAGCTTTACTCAATAAAACGGTCAGGCCGCGTGCAAAGACCGTGGGTGGGGAGCGGCCGACGAATAATTCTAATAATTGGGGGAACATCCATGAGCACTAGCACTTCGGCGGGTATTTCCGTCGTTAAGCCAGCGTTCTTGTCCAAAGAACGCATCATCGCCAAGCCCGGTTTCAACCGCTGGCTGGTTCCACCGGCCGCCTTGGCCATTCACTTGTGCATCGGTATGGCCTATGGCTTCTCGGTGTTCTGGCTGCCGCTGTCCAAGGCCCTGGGCGTGACCGCGCCCGTGGCCTGTGCACCGGACATGGGGTTTATTGCCCAGGTCTTTTCGTCCCAGTGTGACTGGCCGATCTCTATGCTCGGCTGGATCTACACCCTGTTCTTCATCTTTCTCGGCTGTTCGGCGGCGGTCTGGGGCGGCTGGCTGGAACGTGCCGGCCCGCGCAAGGCCGGTGTGGTTTCGGCGCTGTGCTGGTGCGGCGGTTTGCTGATTTCAGCGTTGGGGGTCTACACCCACCAGATCTGGCTGATGTGGGTCGGTTCCGGGGTGATTGGCGGTATCGGCCTGGGCTTGGGTTATATCTCGCCGGTCTCGACCCTGATCAAGTGGTTCCCGGACAAGCGCGGCATGGCCACGGGCATGGCGATCATGGGGTTTGGCGGCGGGGCCATGGTCGGTGCGCCGCTGGCGGCGGCGTTGATGGGGCATTTCGCTTCGCCGACTGGGGTCGGTGTCTGGCAAAGCTTTTTGGTGATGGCGGCCATCTACTTGGTGTTCATGCTGGCCGGTGCCTTGTCGTACCGTGTCCCGCCGACCGGCTGGAAGCCTGAAGGCTGGACCCCGCCGGCGAAGAAAAATGCCAACGCGATGATCACCCACCGTCACGTGCACGTGAACGTGGCCTGGAAAACCCCTCAGTTCCGCCTGGTGTGGTTGGTGCTGTGCCTGAACGTCTCGGCCGGTATCGGCATCCTCGGCATGGCGTCGCCACTGCTGCAGGAAGTGTTCGGCGGCAAGCTGCTGGGCAATGACCTGGCGTTCGGTCAATTGGATGCCGGGCAACTGGCGTCGATCGCGGCGATTGCCGCGGGCTTCACCGGCTTGTTGAGCCTGTTCAACATCGGTGGGCGCTTCTTCTGGGCGTCCTTCTCCGACTACCTGGGGCGTAAAAATACCTACTTTGTGTTCTTCGCCCTGGGCTTTGCCCTGTACGCGCTGATTCCGAACCTGGGTCACCTGGGCAATATTTCGCTGTTCGTGGCGGCGTTCTGCATCATCCTGTCGATGTACGGCGGTGGTTTTGCAACGGTGCCGGCCTACCTGGCGGACCTGTTCGGCACGCAAATGGTGGGTGCGATCCACGGGCGCCTGCTGACGGCCTGGGCCGCTGCCGGCGTGCTCGGCCCCGTGTTGGTGAACTACCTGCGTGAGTATCAGTTGAGCATCGGCGTCGAGCGTGCCGCGGCTTATGACATCACCCTGTACATCCTCGCCGGCCTGCTGGTGCTGGGTTTCCTGTGCAACCTGCTGGTGCGTCCGGTGGCCGACAAGTACTTCATGACCGACGCGCAACTGGCGGCCGAGCAGGCGCTGGGGCATGACAAGGGTGCTGACAGCACCACCATGCTGGAGTGGAAGGCCTCGCCATCCAGTCTGCCGCTGGTGATCGTGGCCTGGTTGGTGGTGGGTATTCCGCTGGCGTGGGGCGTGTGGGTCACCCTGCAAAAGACTGCGGTGCTGTTCCGCTAAGCCTTGGCCTGAGGCACAAAAAGCCGGTGCGTGATCCTCACGTGTCGGCTTTTTGCTGTGTGGGCCTGGACAATGTCCGTCCGGCTGGCTTGTCATGACAGGTATAGCCCCGCAGGCATTGGCTCGCGCCCGTCAGGATATTGTCCGGCATGTTTCTGTTTGGCGGCCGTCGGGCCTATAATGGTCGCCTTTTTCGCCCAATGATTTTGCGGAGCTGGTGATGGCCGAACGTAAGGCGTCTGTCGAGCGCGACACTCTGGAAACCCAGATCAAAGCCTCGATCAACCTGGATGGCACCGGAAAGGCCCGATTTGATATCGGTGTTCCGTTCCTTGAGCACATGCTGGACCAGATCGCCCGTCACGGGCTGATCGACCTGGATATCGTCTGTAAGGGTGACTTGCATATCGATGACCACCACACCGTGGAGGATGTCGGTATCACCCTGGGCCAGGCGTTTACCAAAGCCATCGGTGACAAGAAAGGCATCCGTCGCTACGGCCATGCCTATGTGCCGCTGGATGAAGCGCTGTCGCGTGTGGTGATCGACTTCTCCGGCCGCCCAGGCCTGCAGATGCACGTGCCCTACACCCGTGCCACCGTTGGCGGCTTCGACGTCGACCTGTTCCAGGAGTTCTTCCAGGGGTTCGTCAACCACGCCCTGGTCAGCCTGCACATCGATAACCTGCGCGGCACCAACACTCACCACCAGATCGAGACCGTGTTCAAGGCCTTCGGCCGTGCACTGCGTATGGCGGTCGAGCTCGATGAGCGCATGGCCGGGCAAATGCCCTCGACCAAGGGCGTCCTGTAATGCAGACGGTCGCGGTTATCGATTACGGCATGGGCAACCTGCACTCGGTGGCCAAGGCCCTCGAGCATGTAGGGGCCGGCAAGGTGCTGATCACCAGCGATGCCGATGTGATTCGCGAAGCCGACCGGGTGGTTTTCCCAGGGGTGGGTGCGATTCGCGACTGCATGGCAGAGATCCGGCGCCTGGGCTTCGACTCGCTGGTGCGTGAAGTCAGCCAGGACCGTCCATTTCTCGGTATTTGCGTGGGCATGCAAGCCCTGCTCGATCGCAGCGAAGAGAACGACGGCGTCGACTGCATCGGCCTGTTCCCGGGCCAGGTGAAGTTCTTCGGCAAGGGCCTGGTGGAGGATGGCGAGCACCTCAAAGTCCCGCACATGGGCTGGAACGAAGTGCAGCAGACGGTGGATCACCCGCTGTGGCACAACATCGCCGAACGCGCGCGCTTCTACTTCGTGCACAGCTATTACATCGCCGCCGGCAATGCGCGGCAGGTGGTGGGTGGCGGTCATTACGGCGTCGACTTCGCCGCGGCGCTGGCCGATGGCTCGCGTTTTGCCGTGCAGTTCCACCCGGAGAAGAGCCATACCCACGGCCTGCAATTGCTGCAGAACTTCGCCGCCTGGGATGGGCGCTGGTAATGGCCGCCAAGAAAAAGCCGCCGATCCTGACCCTCACTCCCGAGCAAGAGAGCGAGGCCAATCACAAGATCAAGCGCTTTATGGAGGATCGCTTCGAACTGGAACTGGGTTCGTTCGAAGCGGCCGAAATCCTCGATTTGTTTACCCGCGAGATTGCGCCGCACTATTACAACAGGGCGATTTTCGATGTGCAGACGCACCTTAAAGAAAGGTTCGAAAGCATCGAAAGCGACTTGTGGGCGCTCGAGAAGAATTAGGGCAGCTGCAAGCTTCAAGCTGCAAGATTTGGTAGACCGCATGCTTGCAGCTAGTCGCTTGCAGCTTGCCGCTCTTTTGACGAAGGAAAAAGCATGCTAATCATTCCCGCTATCGATCTTAAGGACGGTGCCTGTGTTCGTCTGCGCCAGGGCCGTATGGAAGACTCCACAGTGTTCTCCGATGACCCGGTGAGCATGGCTGCCAAGTGGGTGGAGGGCGGTTGCCGTCGTCTGCACCTGGTCGACCTGAACGGTGCCTTCGAAGGTCAGCCGGTCAATGGTGAAGTGGTGACGGCCATCGCCAAGCGCTACCCGAACCTGCCGATCCAGATCGGTGGCGGCATCCGCTCCCTGGAAACCATCGAGCACTACGTCAAGGCTGGCGTCAGCTACGTGATCATCGGCACCAAGGCCGTCAAAGACCCGGCCTTTGTCGCCGAAGCCTGCCGTGCGTTCCCGGGCAAAGTCATCGTTGGCCTGGACGCCAAGGACGGCTTCGTCGCCACCGACGGCTGGGCTGAAATCAGCACCGTGCAAGTCATTGACCTGGCCAGGCAGTTCGAGGCCGACGGCGTGTCCGCCATCGTTTACACCGACATCGCCAAAGACGGCATGATGCAGGGCTGCAACGTGCCCTTCACCGCAGCCCTTGCCGCGGCCACCAAGATCCCGGTGATTGCTTCCGGCGGCATCCATAACCTGGGCGACATCAAGGCCCTGCTGGATGCCAAGGCGCCGGGAATCATCGGCGCCATTACTGGCCGCGCGATTTATGAGGGCACGCTGGATGTGGCTGAGGCCCAGGCCTTTTGTGATGGCTACGCGGCCAGCTGCAAGTCATAAGTGACAAGCGGCAAGTCAACGCTCGACCGCGGTTGGCTTTTACTTGCCGCTTGCAGCTTCGAGCTTGCAACTGTTAATCGGAGATTAACCCCATGGCGTTAGCCAAACGCATCATCCCTTGCCTGGACGTGGACAACGGCCGGGTGGTCAAGGGCGTCAAGTTCGAGAACATCCGCGATGCCGGCGACCCGGTGGAAATTGCCCGTCGCTACGATGAGCAGGGGGCCGACGAGATTACCTTTCTCGACATCACCGCCAGCGTCGACGGTCGTGACACCACGCTGCATACCGTCGAGCGCATGGCCAGCCAAGTGTTCATTCCGCTGACCGTGGGCGGCGGTGTGCGCACCGTGCAAGACATCCGCAACCTGCTCAATGCCGGCGCGGACAAGGTTTCGATCAACACCGCGGCGGTGTTCAACCCCGAGTTCGTTGGTGAAGCAGCGCAGCATTTCGGCTCGCAGTGCATCGTCGTCGCCATCGACGCGAAGAAGGTCTCCGGGCCGGGCGAAACCCCGCGCTGGGAGATCTTCACCCACGGTGGGCGCAAGCCGACCGGGCTGGACGCAGTGGAGTGGGCGAAGAAGATGGAAGGCCTGGGCGCCGGTGAAATCCTCCTGACCAGCATGGATCAGGATGGCATGAAAAACGGTTTCGACCTGGGCGTGACCCGCGCCATCAGCGATGCCCTGGGCATTCCGGTGATTGCCTCCGGTGGCGTCGGCAATCTGCAGCACCTGGCCGATGGCATCCTCGAAGGCCACGCCAGTGCGGTGCTGGCAGCGAGTATTTTCCACTTCGGCGAGTACACAGTTCCCGAGGCCAAGGCGTACATGGCCCAGCGCGGAATAGTTGTGCGATAGCCACTGGACAGCATGGCGGGCTCACGGCACTCTTGAGCACGCCATGGATTCCGGTAGCCCGTCATGTTCAAACGCCTGTTTCTTGTTCTTGCCAGTGCTACGCTCCTGCTCTCGGCGGCCTCTCGTGCCGCAGACACGTCCGACACCTCCCTGGTATTGCTGACGGAAAACTTCCCTCCCTACAACATGGCCAAGAACGGCAAGAACTTCGCCCAGGGCGATAACATCAACGGCATCGCCGTGGATATCGTGCGGGAAATGTTCAAGCGCGCCGGGATCAATTACAGCCTCACCCTGCGTTTCCCCTGGGAGCGGATCTACAAGCTGGCCCTGGAGCAGCCGGGTTATGGCGTGTTTGTCATGGCGCGCCTGCCGGACCGCGAGAAGCTGTTCAAGTGGGTCGGCCCCATCGGCCCGGATGACTGGATCATGCTGGCCAAGCCCGACAGCAAAATTATCCTGGAGAACCTGGGGCAGGCGCGTCAGTACAAGATCGGCGCCTACAAGGGCGACGCCATCGCCGAGACTCTGGCTAAGCAGGGCCTGGCTCCGCTTGTGGTGTTGCGTGACCAGGACAACGCGAAGAAGCTGCTCGGCGGCCAGATCGACCTATGGGCCACCGGCGACCCGGCCGGGCGCTACCTGGCCAGGCAGGAAGGCATCACCGGCCTCAAGACGGTGCTGCGCTTCAACAGCGCCGAGTTGTACATGGCCCTGAACAAAGACGTCCCCGACGAAATCGTCACCAAACTCCAAACCGCCCTCGACCAACTGCGCAAAGAAGGCGTGGTCGACGAAATCATGGGGCGCTATCTCTAGAGCAGCGGCAAGCTTCAAGCGGCAAGTCACAAGTTAGAGCAGATCAGCGGCGCTTTGGCTTGCAGCTTGAGGCTTGCCGCTGCCCTACCTGTACTTACCGTTTTTGCCGTGAGCTGCTGTGGCCTGGTTGCTGCGCACGCTGATCATCAATTTGATATCGATCCACTCGATGCCCTGGGCCTTTAGCTTGGGCAGTTCGCGTTCGAGTACGGCCAGGGTCTGTGGATAAGGGTGGCCGATCATCACTGCCGAGCCCTGCTTGTGCGCAAGATTGATGGCGGTTTGCAGTTGCCCGGCAATCGCGGCTTCGGTGCGCTCGTCGTCGAGGAATACATCCCTTGAAACACTGGCCAGGCCGATTTTCTGTGCCTCGGCAGCGGCGACTGTCTGCGCGCTGGTGCGGCTGTCGACAAAAAACTTGTGACGGCGTTGCAGTTCAGCCATCAACCAGGCCATGGCCTGCGGCTGGGCGGTCATACGGCTGCCCATGTGGTTGTTGATGCCGCTGGTGTAAGGCACGGCCTTGAACGCCGCATCGAGGCGCTTTTGCAGTTCATCGATGGGCAGGTCGGGGTGCCAGGCAAAAGGGCCTGTAGCCGGGTCCATGGGCATGTGTAGGATCACGATCTTGCCCGCGCGATGGGCCTCGCGGGCGAATTCGGCGGCGTGGGGGGTGTCGGGCATGATCGCGGTGGTCACCGGCCCTGGCAGGGCCAGCACGCGGCGATCCCGGGGCAGGTTTTGCCCAAGGTCATCGATGATCAGGGTCAGGTAGGCCTTACGCGGCGCCTGGGAAGTTTCAGCGGCCAGGGCCGGGAGCAGATTCAGAAGGCAGAGCAGGGCGACCAGGAGCCCCCACGACAACCTTGAGACGAGTTGGCGCTGGCTGGTCAGGGGGATGCGTAGCATGGGGTTGGGCTGCAGCCTTTGGACGGGTGGTGAGGCGCCATCGCCGGCAAGGGTTGTGCCCCTCGGGCTCGCGCAGAGTGCGCGGGAGCCGCTTTGCCTGCGATGGGTTTGAAGGTCAGCGACCGCGGGTGATGCTCAAGCCCTTGAGCAGGCTCAGCGCCTGGGCCAACTGGTAGTCGTCGTCCTGCGGCATCGGCTTGGCCTTGCTTGCCGAACCGCTCGGCTTGTCGGCGCCGCCGTTGCCATTGCCCAGGTGGCCCTGGAGATCGGCTTCCTTGAAGTATTCACCGTCCTGGGATTCGCTGGTGATCTTGGCGCGACGCACTTCGATGTCCGGCACGATGCCTTGGGCCTGAATCGAGCGCCCATTGGGGGTGAAATACAACGCGGTGGTGATCTTCAGCGCGCGGTCGTTGTTCAGGGGCAGTACGGTTTGTACCGAGCCTTTACCGAAGCTGGTGGTGCCCATCAGCACCGCGCGTTTCTGGTCTTGCAGGGCGCCGGCGACGATTTCCGAGGCCGAGGCGCTGCCGCCGTTGATCAGCACCACCATCGGCACGGCTTCGCTTTCGTCCTTGCCGGTGGCCGAGAAGCGCAGCTCGGAGTTGGCGATACGGCCTTTGGTGTAGACGATCAGGCCTTTGGTGATGAAGTGGTCGACCACTTCCACCGCCGATTGCAGCACGCCACCCGGGTTGTTACGCAGGTCCAGAATGATCCCGCTGAGTTTCTTGCCGTTGTCCTTGCGCAGCTTGGCCAGGGCCTTGGAGACTTCTTCGCCGGTCTTGACCTGGAACTGGGTGATGCGGATGTAGCCGTAGCCCGACTCCAGCAACTGGCTCTTCACGCTTTTGACCTGGATCGTGGCGCGGGCCAGGGTTACGTCGAAAGGGGTACCGCCGTCGCGAACCAGGGTCAGGGTGATCTTCTGCCCGATTTTGCCGCGCATCTTGTCCACGGCTTCGGTCATGGTCTGGCCACGGGTCGGCTGCCCGTTGATCTTGACGATCAGGTCGCCGGCCTGGATCCCAGCCTTGGACGCCGGGGTGTCGTCGATCGGCGATACCACCTTGATAAAGCCGTCTTCGGCGCCGACCTCGATGCCCAGGCCGCCGAATTCACCGCTGGTGCTTTCCTGCAGCTCGGCAAAATCTTCCGGGCCCAGGTAGGCGGAGTGCGGGTCGAGGTTGCTGAGCATGCCTTTGATGGCGTTTTCCAGCAGGGTCTTGTCGTCGACAGGTTCGACATACGCGGCCTTGATCCGGTCCATGACCTCGGCAAAGGTGCGCAGCTCTTCGAGCGGCAATGGCGCCTTGGTGGTCGCGGCGGCTGCCGATTGAGCAGTTTCGGCGGCGAAGGCCAACGGCGCGCCGATCACCAGAGCGATCGTCAGGGCCAGCGAGGTGAGGCGGGACAAATGCAGCATGTCGAACGAACTCCTAAATTAGGTAACGGCGCTTATCCTTGCGCGCGGCACCATTGTGCCGGGTCGCTGGGGCGGCCCTGCTGACGAATAGCGAAGTACAGCGCAGGTGTGTCTTGTCCGCCACTGTTACCGACCGTGGAAATGGACTCACCGGCTTTGACAATGTCGCCAGCTTCTTTAAGCAGTGTCTGGTTGTGTCCGTAGAGGCTGAGGTAGCCGTTGCCGTGGTCGAGGATCACCAGCAAACCGGCGCCGCGCAACCAGTCGGCGAACACCACGCGACCACCGTGTACGGCGTGTACCTGGCTGCCCGCGGTGGCGCTGATCATCACCCCGTCCCACTTGGTACGGGCGTCGTCGCCACGGGATTCACCAAAGCGTGCAAGCAGTCGACCATCAACAGGCCATGGAAGTTTTCCCCGGGCTGAAGCAAAAGGTCCGCCGTAGGACGCGCCGGCACTTGAAACCAGGGGGCCAGGTGCTGATTTGGGTGGTTTGCGTGGGGCATCGCTGGCGTCTGCCTGGGCCTCACGTAAACGCTTTTTTTCGGCTTCCTGCTGGGCGATCAGCGCTTTCTGCCGCGCTTCTTCTGCCTCACGAGCCTGGCGGGCCAGGGTTTCCTCGATGGTTTTCAGGACTTTCGACAAGTCGGCCTGGTCTTGCTCGCGCGCTTGCAGCTTCTGGTCGCGGGCCTTCACGTCGTCATTGAGCTTGGCCAGGACCTGCTGGCGTTCCTTGCGGACTTTGTCGAGTTCTTCGCGCTGGCTGTCGAGGCTGCTTTTTTGCACCAGCAACTGGGCCTGTTGCAGGGAGATGTCTTTTTCGACGTTGGCCAGTTGGCGCAGGGTTTCGTTGAAGTTCTTCAACTGCTCCAGGCGTGCCTGGCTCAGGTAGTCGTAATAGGTGAGGGTCCGGGCGAATTTTTCCGGATTCTGCTGGTTGAGCAGCAGCTTGAGGTATTCCTGACGGCCATTCTGGTAGGCCGCGCGGGCCTGGATCGCGATCAGTCGTTGCTGTTCAGTGCGCGCGCTCTGGAGTTTTTTTTTCTCCTCATCGAGTCGCTGCAGCTCGGTCTCGCTTTTCTTCAGCTCTTTTTGCAGGGTTTCGACCTGCTTTTCCAGCTTGCCCATCTCGGTTTCGGTGCCGCGCAGGTCTTTTTGCACGCCGGATTTTTCTTCCTGCAGCTTGCCCAGCAGCTTTTTCAGCTCGGTAATATCCTGACGCGTCGCGTCCAACTGTTGTTGGGTTTGCGCGCGCTCATCGGCAAACGCCGGTTGGAGCAGGCAGGTCAGAGCAAGGGCAATCAGCGAGCGAAGCATAGAGGCGGGCGACACCAGGGAAAGGGACGGCCTAGTATGCCCGCCCATCGCAGCAAAAAAAACGCCTCAAAGCCAACTGCTTTGAGGCGTTCGTCATAAAAAGCCGTTTCCGGCCGGTTTTGGGCCTTTTGCTATCAAACCAGGATCGATTTACCGGTCATCTCTTCAGGTTGCTTGAGGCCCAGCAGCTTGAGCATGGTCGGCGCAACGTCGGCCAGGACCCCACCTTCGCGCACTTTCAGTGCACGTTTGCCTACATAAATGAACGGCACGGGCTCTGTGGTGTGGGCGGTGTGCGCCTGGCCGGTGGATTCGTCGGACATTTGCTCGACGTTGCCATGGTCGGCGGTGATCAGGGCTTCGCCGCCAACCTTCTCCAGGGCGTCGACCACCCGACCGACGCACAGGTCCAGGCATTCCACGGCCTTGACCGCCGCGTCGAACACACCGCTGTGGCCGACCATGTCGCCGTTGGCGTAGTTGACGATGATCACGTCATAGCGCTGGTGTTCGATGGCGTCGACGATCTTGTCGGTGACTTCCGGCGCGCTCATTTCCGGCTGCAGGTCATAAGTGGCGACCTTGGGCGACGGGATCAGGATGCGTTCTTCGCCGGGGAACGGTTCTTCACGGCCGCCGGAGAAGAAGAAGGTCACGTGGGCGTATTTTTCGGTTTCGGCGATGCGCAGCTGGGTCTTGCCGTTTTTCGCCAAGTAGTCGCCGAGCACGTTTTCCAGGCTGCCCGGAGCAAAGGCCGAGGGCGCGGGGATACTGGCAGCGTATTGGGTGAGCATGACGAAGCCGGCCAGTTTCGGCTGGCGTGCGCGTTCGAAATCCTTGAAGTCATCCTCAACGAAGACCCGGGTCAACTCGCGGGCGCGGTCGGCGCGGAAGTTCATGAACACCACGGCGTCGCCGTCTTCGACCTTCACCGGCTCGCCCAGGGTGGTGGCCTTGACGAATTCGTCGCTTTCGCCGCGCTCGTAGGCCGCCTGCAGGCCCGCCTGGGCATCGGTGGCGTTGAATTCGCCCTGGCCGTCGACGATCAGGTTGTAGGCCTGGGCCACACGGTCCCAGCGATTGTCGCGGTCCATGGCGAAGTAGCGCCCGATCAGGCTGGCGATACGGCCCTTGCCCAGGGTCTTGAAGGTTTCATCCAGCAACTCGATGGACGACTGGGCGCTTTTAGGCGGGGTGTCGCGGCCATCGAGGAAGGCGTGCAGGTAGATTTTTTCGGCGCCACGCTTGAACGCCAGTTCGGCCATGGCCACCAGGTGGTCCTGGTGGCTGTGCACGCCGCCGTCGGACAGCAGGCCGAGGATGTGCACGGCCTTGCCCGCCGCCACGGCTTTATCCACGGCGGTGCAGAGGGTCGGGTTCTCGAAAAACTCGCCGTCGCGGATCGATTTGGTCACCCGGGTGAAGTCTTGGTACACCACGCGCCCGGCGCCGAGGTTCATATGGCCGACTTCGGAGTTGCCCATTTGCCCGTCCGGCAGGCCGACATCCATGCCCGAACCCGAGATCAGGCCGTTTGGCATGCTGGCGCACAAGCGGTCCAGGACCGGCTTGTTGGCCGAATAGACGGCGTTGGATTCGTGGCTCTCGCTGTGACCGAAGCCATCCAGAATCATCAGGACCAAAGGTTTAGGCGTGGTAGTCATAGATTCCACTCGTGGCTGGATTGGGGGAGGTGTTTAAAAAGGGAGTGGCAGTTTAAAGCTAAGTTCCGGTGCCGTCACCGCCGGGCGGGGTTTGGCCGACCTTGACGGCTGTGTATACTGGCCGACATTTTAACGCCCTGGAACCTCCTTGATGGTTGCTCACCTGATTCAATTCGCCACTGATCACTACTTGCTCGTCGGCGCCTTCGTCATCTTGTTGGCTCTGTTGATCGCCCATGAGTTGAGCCGCGGCGGCCGCAGCCTCAGCACCCGTGAGCTGACCGCACTGGTCAACAGCGAGCAGGGCGTAGTGATCGATCTCCGTCCATCCAAGGACTTCGCCGCAGGCCACATCGTGGGCGCGTTGAACATTCCTCAGGACAAGTTGATGGCTCGCATCGGCGAGCTGGAAAAACACAAGGCCAAGACCATCATCCTGGTCGACGCCCAAGGCCAGCATTCGGGCATTCATGCTCGCGAACTGCTGAAGGCCGGCTTTACCGCTGCCAAGCTGTCCGGTGGTATCGGCAGCTGGAAAGCCGACAATCTGCCGTTGGTGAAGTGATATGGCCGCTGTCGTCGTCTACTCAAGTGATTACTGCCCTTACTGCTCGCGGGCCAAGCACCTGCTCGAGAACAAAGGCGTAGCCTTCGAAGAGATCAAGGTCGATGGCAAGCCCCAGGTGCGCGCCGAGATGGCCCAGAAGGCCGGACGCACGTCCGTGCCACAGGTCTGGATCGGCAATACCCATGTGGGCGGTTGTGATGATTTGTTCGCCCTGGAGCGCGCCGGCAAGCTCGACGCGTTGCTCAAGGCTTGACCGAACCCCCCAAAGATAGTCGAACCCTCTAGTAGCCCCCGAGATCAGAAAGGATCCGAGATGACTGACCAACAGAACACTGCCGCTACCGAAGACGAAAGCGCTCCACAATTTTCCCTGCAACGCATTTACGTGCGTGACCTGTCCTTTGAAGCTCCGAAAAGCCCGGCGATCTTCCGCCAGCAGTGGGAGCCAAGCGTTGGCCTGGACCTGAACACCCGCCAAAAACCTCTGGAAGGCGACTTCCACGAAGTGGTCCTGACCCTGTCGGTGACCGTGAAAAACGGTGACGAAGTGGCGTTCATCGCTGAAGTGCAACAGGCCGGGATCTTCCTGATCAAGAACCTGGACGAGGCTTCCATGAGCCACACCCTGGGTGCTTTCTGCCCGAACATCCTGTTCCCGTACGCTCGCGAAGCGCTGGACAGCCTGGTGACCCGTGGTTCGTTCCCGGCACTGATGCTGGCTCCGGTGAACTTCGACGCGCTGTACGCCCAGGAGCTGCAACGCATGCAGTCGGCTGGCGAAAACACCGTCCAGTAAGTCGCACCTGCAGTACGAAAAAAGCGCCGTTTCAGGCGCTTTTTTCATGTTCGGCCCAGCCATTTCCAGCAACCGCCGGTAGCCGTTGTCGACCCCGCGAGGCTGTGCTGGCCGTTGAGGTCGCCGTGGGGTGTTGAGCAGGCTTGCGTCAGCGGCTAAAGGTTACTTGAAACCCAACTGCCGCCAGCCTTCATAGACGGCGACTGCCACGGTGTTGGACAGGTTCAGGCTGCGGCAACCTTCGCGCATCGGCAGGCGCAGGCGCTGCTCGCCGGGCAGGGCGTCGAGCACCTCGGCGGGCAAGCCGCGGCTTTCCGGGCCGAACAAAAAGGCGTCGCCTTCGGCAAAGCTGGCATCGTGGAACGGCCGCGAGCCCTTGGTGGTGAAAGCGAACAGGCGTGGCTGGCCGAGGCTTTCCAGGCAACTGGCGAGGTCGGCATGGCGTTGCAGGGTGGCGTATTCGTGATAGTCGAGGCCGGCGCGGCGCAAGCGCTTGTCGTCCATGTCGAAACCCAGCGGTTCGATCAAATGCAGGTGGCAGCCACTGTTGGCGCACAGCCTGATAACGTTGCCGGTATTCGGCGGAATTTCTGGTTGAAAGAGGATGACGTGAAACATGCACGGCTCCGAAGAGAAAGACAGGCTGCATTCTACGCCTGAAGAAGACCCCAGGCCGAAGCTAATGCTGCGGGTGTTCGGCTCGTTGGCGATTGTCGGATTGATGGTGGGGCTGATGATCGGCCGGCTGACGACCCCCGAGCCCACGGTGCTGGAGCAGGTGGAGGTGCAGCCCGATGGCCTGGTGGTGTGGTTCAGTCAGGAGCCCAAGGTCCATGGCGAACATATCGACGGCACGGTGGCGTTGTTGTTCGATGCCCAGGGGGCGGCGCAGAACGGTCGGCTGAAGGTCAACGACAAGGATGTGAACTGGCGGGTCAGGGCGGCGGATGCGGGGTTGCTGCTGAACCTGGTAGCGGCGCGACCGCTGCGTGGCGAGTGGGCCGGGAGCAAGGTCGATGGGCGCTGGAAGCTGCAGATCCATCTGCGGGAGGAATAAAAGAGGGAATCCCCGGCCTGCCTGTACCAAGGTCCCCGAAACGGGCGGGCTCGTCGCTGTGAGCGCGATGAGCCTGGTGTAAAAGAGGGAATCCCCGGCCTGCCTGTACCAAGGTCCCCGAAACGGGTGGGCTCGTCGCTGTGAGCGTGATGAGCCTCGGTGTAAAAGAGGGAATCCCCGGCCTGCCTGTACCAAGGTCCCCGAAACGGGTTGGGCTCGTCGCTGTGAGCGTGATGAGCCTCGGTGTAAAAGAGGGAATCCCCGGCCTGCCTGTACCAAGGTCCCCAAAACTGGGTAGTGCTTGGGTTATTGCAGGGGGCGTGCCAATTTTCGAAAAGAATGTGGTTGTTGTCGGCATCCATGGTTGAAAGCCCCGTAATACGGGGCTTTTACCTTTTCGAAAGGACGTTATTCGAATCCGAACTCCCCACCACTCAAGGCCCGCTCCGTGCCCGATCACGGGGCACCGCGCATTCAGGCAGTGCAAAAGTCGCCCTCCTAGCCGTCAACATAAACACCACAAAGAAATGCCAAACCTGTCGCCGCTGCCGAGCTTGCGAGGCTGCGCTGGCCGGGGAGGACGTCGAGGTGTCTCTGGGTGGTTTAGAAGTGTTTGGAAGGGCCAGCGTCCGAACACGGCCCGAGCCTACGGCAGCGGCTACAAGAGTCTGTAGCCGCTGCCGAGCTGGCGAGACTGCGCTGGCCGGGGAGGTTGCCGAAGGGTGTCAGGTGGTTTTGCGGTGTATACGCGGGCCTGCTCAGCCTTCCTCGCCCTCGTCATCATCACCGCCGTCGACCTTCATCCCCAGCTCCTTGATCTTGCGGGTCAAGGTGTTGCGGCCCCAGCCCAAGAGCACGGCGGCATCGCGACGCCGGCCAGCGGTGTGTTTGAGCGCGGTCTCGATCATGATCCGCTCGAAGCTCGGCACGGCACTGTCCAGCAGGCTCGACTGGCCACGTGCCAAGGCCTGGTCGGCCCATTGGCGCAGTGCCTGTTCCCAGTTGGTCACCGGTGCCGAGTCCTGCGGCAGGCTCAACAGCTCCGGTGGCAGGTCGCTGATGTGCACTTCACGCCCCGAAGCCATGACCGTGATCCAGCGGCAGGTGTTCTCCAACTGGCGTACGTTGCCCGGCCACGGCAGGTTTTTCAGGTATTCCTCGGTCTCGCTTTTCAGCAGCTTCGGCTCTACCGCCAGCTCCTGAGCGGCACGGCTGAGGAAGTGGCGGGCGAGGGTCGGGATGTCTTCGCGGCGATCGGACATCCGTGGAATATGGATACGGATCACGTTCAGGCGGTGAAACAAGTCCTCACGGAATTTCCCGGCGTGGACCAGGGTTTCCAGGTTCTGGTGAGTCGCGGCGATGATCCGCACATCGACCTTGACCGGGGTATGCCCGCCGACCCGATAAAACTCGCCATCGGCCAGCACCCGCAGCAGGCGGGTCTGGGTCTCGGCCGGCATATCGCCGATCTCATCGAGAAACAGCGTGCCGCCATCGGCCTGTTCAAAGCGCCCACGGCGCAAGTTGGCCGCACCGGTGAAGGCGCCTTTTTCATGGCCGAACAACTCGGACTCCATCAAGTCCTTGGGAATCGCCGCCATGTTCAAGGCGATGAACGGCGACGCCGCACGCGGGCTGTGACGATGCAGGGCGTGGGCCACCAGCTCTTTACCGGTACCGGATTCGCCGTTGATCAACACCGTGATGTTGGAGTGGCTCAGGCGGCCAATGGCGCGAAACACTTCCTGCATCGCCGGCGCTTCGCCGATGATTTCCGGGGTTCGGGCCAGGGCAGGCACCACTTCCAGGCCTTGCTGCTCCTGGGCGTGCTGGTTGGCGCGCTTGACCAGCGACACCGCCTCATCCACATCGAACGGCTTGGGCAGGTACTCGAAGGCGCCACCCTGGTAGGACGCGACAGCGCTGTCCAGGTCCGAATGGGCGGTCATGATTATCACCGGCAAGCGGGGGTGCTGTTCGCGGATCCGCGCCAACAAGTCCAGGCCGCTGGCACCGGGCATCCGGATATCGGAAATGATCACGTCCGGTTGCTGGCGCGCCAGGCGACTCATCACGCCATCGGCACTGTCGAAGCTCTGGGTGGTCATGCCTTCCTGCTGCAAGGCTTTTTCCAGGACCCAACGGATAGAGCGGTCGTCATCGACGATCCACACGGTTTCACTACGGCTCATGTCGATGGGGCTCCTTGTTCCAGTGGCAGAAAGATCGAGAACGTGGTGTGGCCAGGATGGCTGTCACATTCGATCAGGCCCTGGTGCTGGCTGATGATGTTCTGGGTAATGGCCAGGCCCAGCCCGGTACCGTCCGGGCGGCCGCTGACCATGGGGAAGAAGATGGTTTCCTGCAGGTCCGCAGGGATCCCGGGGCCGTTGTCGGTAATCTCGATTTTGGTCACCAGGCGATGGCGCACATGGCCGATGGTGAACTGACGCATCGTCCGGGTGCGCAGGCTGATGCGCCCCAGGCGCAGTTCGTTCTGGCTGCTGATGGCCTGCATCGCGTTGCGCACGATATTGAGCACCGCCTGGATCATCTGCTCGCGGTCGATCAACACGTCGGGAATGCTTGGGTCGTAGTCGCGCACCAAGGTGATGCGACCCTGGCTTTCGGCTTCCACCAGGCTGCTGACCCGTTCCAGGACTTCATGCACATTGCACATGGCCAGGGACGGGAGCTTGTTCGAGCCGAGCATGCGGTCCACCAGGTTTCGCAGGCGATCGGCTTCTTCAATGATGACGTTGGTGTAGTCCTTGAGGCTTTCCTCCGGCAGCTCCCGGGCCAGCAACTGGGCGGCGCCGCGAATCCCGCCGAGGGGGTTCTTGATCTCATGGGCCAGGCCGCGCACCAGCATCTTGCTGGTTTCCTGCTTGGACAACTGGGCCTCTTCCTTGGTAATGCGCAGCAGCCGGTCCCGAGGGTGGACTTCCAGCAGCAGTAAGGTGTCGCCATTGCTCAGGATCGGCGTCACCGCGTAATCCACGGTCAGGGTCTGGCCGGTGAGCGCGGTGAGCATGGCTTCGCGCTTGGTGAAGGGATGAGCCTGCTCCACGGCCTGGCGCAAGGAGCTCAGCGCTTCGGCCGACTCGGTGAACAACTCACTGATAAATTGCCCGTGGCTGCGTTGTCCGCTGATGGCCAGGAGCATTTCCGCGGCTGGGTTCATGTACTCAAGGCGCAGGTCGGCGTTGAGCAGAATGGTCGCGGTGGTCAGGTTGTCGAGTAGCAAGCGGTGCAATTGGTCGCTGATGGTCATAAGGACCTCTTTTGGAGCAAAACACTTCGGGGCCGATCCCGAAGTGCGCGCGCGGGTAAAGCGCTGGGTGAGGAAAATGCAAAAACCAAACCAAGGCTCCGAAAAGAAGCGTCAAAGCCCTGAAACAGCCGTTTGAAGCTCGATTGCGTGGCGCTTGGCCAGCTTTGACGGGTATTTTCGAACCAAAATGGGCCGGCAAATGGGTACTGGGGCGAACGTGCGCACCAATATAGTGCGCTTGCTGGACAAGTGCTCTAAAGAATAGCCGTTGCCTGTGACGACTCGATCAGCGCTGCGTTTTTGTGCGGCGCAGCACGCACAAGGCCCGCTCGGGGCGGGCCTTGTTCTTCAGTCAAGAGTGAGCGCTGCAGGTGGGGTGGGAGAGCGAGCTCCCGCGCCACCGGTGCAGGGTTGCTCGGTCAGCGGGCGGGCTGGGGCAAACCGCCCAGGCCCTGATGTGCTGGGCGAGGGCTGTCTGCCGGGGCGATGGCCGAAGTGCCAGCTTCGCGCGCCAGTTCATCGGCATCCGCCTGTTCCGCGGTCGACAGCTCGGCGGCGTTATGGCCGATGCGCTTGAGCAACAGCAGCATGCACACCAGCGACACCACGGCATAGCAGGCCGAGGCGATGGCCACGCCGACAATGCTCCCGGTGCCGTTGAGGATGCTTTGCGCCAGCACCGGCGTGGCGCCACCCACCAGCAACGAGCACAGTTGATAGGAAATCGACAGCCCGCTGTAGCGCACCCGGGTCGGGAAGGCGCGGGCGAGGATGCCGCCGACGGCACCGTAGAACATCGAGTGCGGCACGGTGGCCAGGCACATGCCGAGCACGGCGATCCAGTAGTTGCCGGTTTCCACAGCGAAGAACATCGCCGGCATCAGGAAAAACTCCGGCACCACCATCAGCACCACGGCCTTGCGCATGTCCATGCGTGACACCAGCACCGCGCCCAGGGGCTGGGTGATGAATTGCACCACCAGGGCGATGACGATCACGCTGAGGAACGTGCTTTGGGTGTAGCCCAGTTCCTTGGTTGCCCAGGACAGGGCAAAGGTGCTTTTGAAGTAGGTGACGTGGATGATCGGCAACACCCCGGCCCCCAGCAGCACGATTTTCCAGTGGCTGCGCAGCACTTCGAGGATCGGCAGCTTGACGGTCTTTTTCTGCCGGATCAGGCGTTTCATGTCCTCCGACTCTTCGAGCTTGAGGCGGATCACCATGCCAACGATGACCAGCGCCGCCGAGAGCAGGAACGGGATGCGCCAGCCCCAGAGCAGGAAGTCCGGCGCCGGCAGGGCACTGAGGGCGAAGAACACCAGAGTCGCCAGCAGGTTGCCGGCCGGTGAGCCTTGCTGGGCGAAGGCGGCATAGAGGATGCCCTTGCCCTTGGGCGCGCTTTCACTGGCGATCAGCACCGCGCCGCCCCATTCACCGCCCACCGCGATGCCCTGGATGATGCGCAGCACCACCAGGGCGATCGGCGCCCAGATGCCGATCTGCAAGTAGGTGGGCAGCAGGCCGATACAGGTGGTGGCGATGCCCATCATGATCAGGGTGATGACCAGGGTGGTCTTGCGCCCGATCTTGTCGCCCAGGTGGCCGAAGATGATGCCGCCGATGGGGCGTGCGACAAAGCCGGCCCACAGGGTGAGGAACGACAGCAGGGTCGCGGTGCCTGGTGGCAGATCGGCGGGGAAGAACACTTTGCCGAAGACCAGGGCGGCCGCGATCCCGTAGGCATAGAAGTCATACCATTCGATGGTGGTGCCGATGAATGAGGCAACGCCCGCTTTGCGGGCTTTTTTGTGGGCAGCAGCTTCCAGGGCGGGATTCATGTTTACTTCCTGCTTGTTGTTATTGTTATGTGCGCCCCGCGCCATTTTCTGCCGAAAATGTCGCGGACATTTCGCTGGGCGAATCGGCGCATGAGGTTCTTGCAAGGTCCGACTGCTCGGAGCCTATACAGGCAGGTATGAAAAAAATAATGATTAAAACTTATTGTTTGATACGTGATTTCGTATGGTCGCCCGGGCTCAGGGCTTAGCTGTTACGGGTTGTTGCAGGGCCTTGAGCTGCGCCAGGAAACTCTCGGCGGCGGCCGCCGGCTTGTCGGCGTGACGGATTGCATGGATCTCTGAAAGCGACCCATCGCCCTCGATTTCGCAGTAATGCACCCCTTGTTGCCGGGTCATGGCCAGGGTTTGCGGCACCAGCGCCACGCCCATTTCGTACGCCACCATCGCCACCACGGTTTGCCAGAGCCGTGTTTCATGGCGGATGCGCGGGCTGAACCCGGCGGCAACGCAGCGGGCGATGATCAGGTCGTGGTAGTGCGGCGAGACGTTGCGCGGAAACAGAATGAAATCATCGCCGGCCAGTTGTGCCAGGTCGATCCGCTGTTGCTGCGCCAGACGGTGCCCCTCGGGCAGGCAGCAGAGAAAGGGTTCGGCCAGTATCGGCTCGCTGTGGATGCTCGCGGCGAAGGTGTTGCCATGCACGAAGCCGATATCGATCTGGCCGCGTTGCAGGGCCTGGACCTGTTCAGCGCTGTTCATCTCCATCATCACCACTTCGGTATCCGGGTGTTGCTGCTCGAAGGTTTTCACCGCCTGGGGCAGGCCGCGGTGCAGGATCGAGTTGACGAAGCCGACACTCAGACGCCCGACAAAACCCTGGGCCGAACGCTGTGTCAGGCGCCGCGCCTGCTCGGCGCGCAGCAGCAGGTAACGCGCCTCGTCGAGCAGCACCTGGCCAGCATTGGTCAGGCTCACCGATTTGTTGTTGCGGATCAGCAACTGGATATCCAACTGGCTCTCGAGCTTTTTGATGTCGAAACTCAGCGCTGGTTGCGAGATGAACAGGCGAGTCGCGGCGCGCCCGAAATGCAGTTCTTCGGCCACGGCGACGAAGTAGCGCAACTGTTTGAGGTCCATGCTGATCCCCTGCTCTACGATCTGATTTTCTTATCGTAGTGGAATGATTTTGTATTAGATACTTATCGATGGCGGTTCTAGTCTCGGCGCACAAGAACCAGGAGACGCCCCATGAACGTCGAGCCACACGCCACCGAAGACAGCCTGAATATCCCCGACAGCCGGGGCCTGAATCTATTCGAGTGCGATGCCGGGCTGGCCGCGCTGCTCAAGGTCTACCTGCCGGCGCAGGTTTATGGGCAATGGCTGCCGACCTGGCAGCGCCTGGGGGCCAGGGCGGGCGGCGAGCTGGACGTGCTGGCCCTGTCGGCCGACAAGAATCCGCCGGTACTGCGTCCCCGCACCCGCCGTGGAGAAAACCTGCAAAGCATCGCCAAGCATCCGGACTTCATTGACCTGGAGCGTGTGGCCTACGCCGAACTGGGCCTGGCCGCCATGAGTCATCGCCCCGACCCGGCGCTGCCGCTGGTGAAGTACGCGCTGACCTACCTGTTCGTGCAGGCCGAGTTCGGCCTGTGCTGTCCGGTGAGCATGACCGACTCTCTGACCCGTACCCTGCGCAAGTTTGGCGCCCCTGAACTGGTGGAGCGCTACCTGCCGCAGCTGGCGTCCCAGGATTTCGACCACTTGTTTCAGGGCGCCATGTTCATGACCGAGCAGGCGGCCGGTTCCGATGTGTCGCGCACTGAAACCCGGGCGCGGCTTGAGGCGGGCGAGTGGCAACTGTTTGGCGAAAAGTGGTTCTGTTCCAACCCGGATGCCGACCTGGCCATGGTGCTGGCCAGGCCTGAGGATGCCCCGGCGGGCATGGCTGGGGTCACCCTGTTTCTGCTGCCCAAGCTGCGCCCCGATGGTTCGCGTAACGCCTACCGGATCCAGCGCCTGAAGGACAAGTTGGGCAGCCGCTCGATGGCCAGTGGCGAGATCACCCTGGAAGGCGCCACCGCATACCTGATCGGTGAAGTCGGCCGTGGTTTTCAGCAGATGGCCGACATGGTCAACATGTCGCGCCTGTCCAACGGAGTGCGCGCTGCGGGGTTGATGCGTCGTGGTGTCAACGAGGCGCTGTTTATCGCCCGCCAGCGCCGAGCCTTCGGCAAGCACCTGATTGAAATGCCACTGATGCAGCGCCAGTTGCTGAAGATGATGCTGCCCACCGAGCAGGCCCGTTCGATGTTCATGCAGATCGCCACGCTGTTGCCCCGTGCCGACGGCGGCGATGAAGCGGCGCGCAAGTGCGTGCGCATCCTCACGCCGATGATCAAGTTCCGCGCCTGCCGCGATGCACGGCGGGTGACTGGCGATGCCATGGAGGTGCGCGGCGGTGTCGGTTATATCGAAGAATGGAGCGACGGGCGGCTGGTGCGCGATGCCCACCTGGGCTCGATCTGGGAAGGCACCAGCAACATTGTTGCGCTGGATATTGCCCGAGCCGTGACCCGCGAGCAGGCCCTGGAACCCTTGCAGCAGTTACTGGCGCAACTGCTGGCCGAAGCCGACTTGCCGGACTCCAGCCGGCATCTGTTCGAGCTGACCCTGCAGCGTACGGTCAGGCACTTCGACGACGTGGCGCAGCAGCGTCAGGACGAACAGGTGCGCCAGGCCGGCAGCGCCCTGTATCACCTTGCCAGCGCGATTTTCATGGCGTGGGAAGCCTGCCGCCAGGCCCCCGACTATCGGCGCCTGGCTCTGGCCCATCTGGTGTTGCAGCACAAATTGCTGCCCCGGGACCCGCTGGGTTCGCCGCCGCTGATTGACGCCGCGCTGCTGGCGAACCTGGCCAATGAACGCCCGCTGTCGCTGGCTGAGGCCATGCAGTTGCTGCCTGCCTGAACGGCATTCCCCCTCTTTGCTGGAGAACACTGATGAACCCAACCCAAGGTGCCCTGGCCGGCCTGAAAGTCATCGACCTCAGCCGCGTGCTGGGCGGCCCTTACTGCTCCCAGGCATTGGCCGACCATGGCGCCGAGGTGATCAAGCTCGAACCGTTGGGCGGCGACGAAACCCGTGGCTGGGGGCCGCCCTTCGAGGGCGACGATGCCTCGTACTTCAAGGGTGTGAACCGCAACAAGCAGGGGATCGCCGTCGACCTGTCGCGGCCCGAGGGTCTGGAGTTGTTGATGCAACTGCTGGACGGCGCCGACGTGCTGGTGGAGAACTTCAAACCAGGCACCTTGCAACGCTGGGGTATCGGATATGCCGAGGTGTTGAGCCAGCGATTTCCGGGGTTGATCCACTGCGCGATTTCCGGGTTTGGCGGCGATGGACCCTTGGGCGGCCTGCCCGGCTATGACGCGGTGATCCAGGCGATGGCGGGTTTGATGAGCGTCAACGGCGAAGGTGATGGCGGACCGTTGCGCGTCGGGCTGCCGATTGTGGATATGGTCACCGGCTTGAACGCCCTGGCCGGGATTCTGCTGGCGCTCAACGAACGCCACCGCAGCGGTCTGGGACAGTCCCTGGACATCAGCCTCTATGACTGTGGCGTGTCGTTGCTGCACCCGCACCTGGCGAATTTCTTCGCCGCCGGCAAGACCCCACAGCGCACCGGCAATGCCCATCCCAATATCGCGCCCTACGACAGTTATCGCACCGGCGGCGTGCCGATTTTCCTGGCCGTGGGCAACGACCGCCAGTTCGCGAAGTTGTGCGAGGAACTGGGGGCGAGTGCCTTGCTCGAGGACCCGCGCTTTGCCAGCAACGGCAGCCGTTCGGTCAACCGTGAGGCACTGAAACAGGCCCTGGAGCACCACCTGCAACCCCACGATGGCGCCGCCTTGGCCCAACGTCTGATTGGCCTAGGGGTGCCCTGTGGTTCGATTGCCACCATCGACCAGGTGGTGGCCCACCCCCATACGCGACACCGGGGTTTGCTGGTGCAGATCGACGATTACCGTGGGGTCGGCTCGCCGGTGAAGCTGTCGCGCACCCCCGCCAGCTACCGCAGTGCGCCGCCGACCCTGGGCCAGGACACGCGCCAGGTTCTCGAAGGCTTGGGTCTGGATCCACAGATGATCGCCAGGCTTTACGCCAGCGGCATCGTGCGCGGCTGACCCCGCCATGGCCGTTTCATTTTTCAGGAGTGCTTTATGAATGGCGACTCGGTCTGCCTGAACACCTTGCGACACATCGGCGTGGTCGGCGCCGGTGCCATGGGCCAGGGCATCGCCCAGGTGCTGCTCCAGGCCGGGCTGACGGTGCAGGTGTTCGACGCCCGCCCCGGTGCCGCCGATGTGGCCCTCGAGCAACTGCACGAGCGCTTCGCCCGACTGCAGGACAAGGGGCGCATGAGCCCACAGGCCGTGGCGCAGGCGCTGGGCAAGCTACAGGTCGTGGACCGCTTGCAAGCGCTGGGCGACTGCCAGTTGGTGATCGAGGCGATCGTCGAAAACCTGGAGGCCAAGCAGCAGCTGTTCCGCGAGCTGGAGCAGGTGCTGGACACTCGTGCGCTGCTGGCGAGCAACACCTCGTCGCTGTCGATCACTGCCATCGCTGCGGCGTGTCGTCACCCGCAGCGGATCGCGGGGCTGCATTTCTTCAACCCGGTGCCGCACATGCGTCTGGTGGAAGTGATCGCCGGCCTGGAAACCGCGCCCGAGGTCGCCGGGAAATTACAGGCCCTGGTACGGCATATCGGCCACCACCCGGTGCTGGCCAAGGATTCCCCCGGATTTATCGTCAACCACGCCGGCCGGGCGTTTGGCACTGAAGCTCTGCGTATTTTGGACGAGGGCGTGGCGTCGGTGACGCAGATCGATGGGCTGCTGCGCGACGGTGCGGGATTTGCCATGGGCCCGTTCGAACTGATGGACCTGGTGGGTCTGGATGTCAGCCTGCCGGTGATGGAGTCGGTCTACCGGCAGTTTTACCAGGAGCCGCGTTATCGCCCTCATCCGCTGCTGCGCCAGATGCAGGCTGCTGGCCATTTGGGGCGCAAGAGTGGCCAGGGTTTCTACCGCTATGACGGCGCGCGCGACACCCCGCCGCCAGCCCCTGTGTCGACGCCCAGTGGTGTGCGGCCGGCGGTGTGGATGGCCGCCGATGACGAGCGGGGCCATGCACGTCTGCTGGCCTTGCTCCTGCGCCTGGGCGTGGAGCCGCAAACGGGCCCTCGGCCCTCCAGTGATGCGTTGTGCCTGCTGGCGCCCCTGGGCGATGACGCTACCGAGGCAGCCCTGCGCCATGGGGTCGATCCGGCGCGCACGGTGGCGATCGATACCCTGTTCGACCTCGATCGCCAGCGCTGCCTGATGCTCACCCCCAGCACCCGGCTTGACATGCAACAGGCCGCCCATGGGCTGTTCAGTGCTGACGGTGGTCGGGTGACGCTGATCCACGACAGCTGCGGTTTTGTCCTGCAACGGACCCTGGCGTCGATCGTCAATCTGGCTTGCGAGATCGCTCAGCAAGGTATCGCCTCGGTTGCCGATATCGATACCGCGGTGCGTCTGGGTCTCGGTTACCCCCAGGGGCCGCTGGCCTGGGGCGATCAATTGGGCGCCGAGCGCCTGTTACAGATTCTGCTGCGCATGCACGCCCTGACCGGCGAGCCGCGTTATCGCCCGAGTGGCTGGCTGCGGCGCCGGGTGCGCCTGGGCCTGTCGTTGTGTCAGGCGCCCGGGCCGCTGCTGGCTTGAGTGCTGTCGTCCACCTGCCATGAGAGTTGCGCCATGCTTGATGCCTACGTTTACAGCGGTTTGCGTACCCCATTCGGCCGGTATGCCGGTTGCCTGTCACGGGTGCGCCCGGATGATCTGGTCGGGCCGTTGCTGGCCCGGTTGATGGAAACCTCGGGCTTGCCGATGGATGAACTGGAGGAGGTGATTCTGGGCTGCACCAACCAGGCGGGCGAAGACAGTCGCAACCTGGCGCGCAATGCCTTGCTCAGTGCCGGCCTGCCTTGGTGCGTGCCCGGGCAGACGATCAACCGCCTGTGCGCCAGCGGCCTGTCGGCGGTGGTCGATGCGGCGCGCGCCATCACCTGTGGCGAGGGCCAGTTGTACCTGGCTGGCGGCGTCGAGAGCATGTCCCGTGCGCCTTTTGTCATGGCCAAGGCCGAGAGTGCGTTCAGCCGCGCGGTGGAGGTGGCGGACAGCACCCTCGGCGCGCGCTTCAGCAACCCGCGCCTGGTCCGGCGCTACGGCAACGACAGCATGCCGCAAACCGCCGATAACCTGGCGCGGCTGTTTTCCATCAGTCGCGAGCAGGCCGATATCTTTGCCGCGCTGTCCCAGTCGCGCTACCAGTCGGCCCTGCAGGCCGGGCACCTGGACGACGAAATCCTGCCGGTCGAGGTGCCGGCGGGGCGTAAGGGCGAGGTGCTTGAGGTGAGCCAGGACGAGCACCCACGGCCGCAATCCGATTTCGAGCTGCTGTCGAAAATGTCGCCCTTGGCTCCGGGCTCGGTGATCACGGCGGGCAATGCCTCGGGGATCAATGATGGCGCAGCGGTGCTGTTGCTCGGCAATCGGGCCATTGGCGAGGCGCATGGGGTGGCACCTATGGCGCGGATTCTGTCGTCGGCGGCCGTGGGGGTGGAGCCGCGAATCATGGGGATCGGCCCGCATCAGGCCATCGAGCTGGCGTTGCAGCGTGCCGGCCTGACCCTGGAGCAGGTCGACCTGATCGAAATCAACGAGGCATTCGCGGTGCAGGTGCTGGCCTGCCTCAAAGTCCTGGGCTTGCGCCATGACGACCCTCGGGTCAACCCGGGCGGTGGTGCCATTGCGGTCGGTCATCCGCTGGGCGCATCCGGCGCGCGCTTGGTGCTGAGTGCTTGCCGTACCTTGCAACGCTACAAACTGCGCTATGCGGTGGTCAGCCTCTGCGTAGGGCTGGGCCAGGGCGTGGCGATGGTTATTGAGCGGGCCTGAGGCTCAGGGCTCAGCTTTATGGCTGGTGCACCCGCAGCAAGTGGAACCTGGTACTCGGGCTTTGTTGCAGCACGCGCTCGCCATCGAGTACCTGGACCGCCAGGCGATGTTCGCCACGGTCGATATTCAGCAGATGCAGGTCCAGTGCCTTGCCGGGTTGGCCGTAGGGCTGGTCGTCCAGCAGCAGGCGCAGGCGGTGGGGCGCTTGCAGGTTCGGTTGTAACTGCACCTGTACGCTGAAGTTGCCGTTGTTGGCCCGCACTGCTCCGTCGCTCGGCAAGCCACTGACCTGCAACACCTCATAGGGCTGCGCCACGGCGGTGCGTGGCGTGGCGGCAGGTGCAGGTGGTGCGGGGCGGGGTTGGCCAGGAATGGCATTGGAGGGCGTCGGCGCAATGGCCTGGCTGCGGGTGCCGCTGGGCGGCTGATCGCTGTAGGCGCGATTGCCCTGGGCATCGGTGTATTGGTAGATCTGCGCCGTCGCCGGCAGACAGAGGATCAGCAGCAGGTAGCAAACGGCAGCGCGCATGGCAGAAGGTTCCTGGGCGGCGAGGTGAGGGCCCAGCCTAGGGCAAGAGGCTGTTCGCGGGGCGCGGGCTTAACCTTTGAACACACAAAGCTCGGCCGTGGCCCGGGTCAGGGCCAGCCTGCGTAATGGGTCCTGGCTTGCGGCCTGGGTGGCCTGGGCCAGCCACTGTGGGCATTGCGGGTCGGTGCGCGACGGGCTGAAGTCGGCCAGTTGTTGCAGCAGGCGTTTTTGTAACTGATCAAGTTGCGGGCGGATCTGTCCCACCAGATCCGGACGGGCGCTGTCCGGCGCGTGGCCTTGCAGCTGCCAGGCAGACAGGTGGGCGTATTGCACCAGCTTGTTGGCTTCGATCTGCGCTGAAAAAAACTGCTCCACTTCGGCCGCGGCCAGGGGGTATTGCGCGGCCTGGGCCACTGCCCCTGCAATCACTTCGCGCTCCCGGGGGCGGTCTTCCACGGCTTTATGGCTGTCCCATTTGCTCAGGGCCACCTGGTCGGCAATCGCCAGGCGTTCCTGGATGCTGCTCAGCAACGGCGCGAGGGTGGCGGGGGCGTTGGCTGCACAGGCATTGCCGGCCAGCAACAGGGTGGTCAGGGCGAGGCAGAATCGGGCGAGCAGGGGCATGGGCGATCTCGGCTTTTGTGGGCAAGTCGGCGGCCATGATGCACGCAAAGGCCTCCGGTCTGGCAAGCGCTCGCCTTGGGTGCGGGGCTTCGGCGAGCGCAGGGTGTGTCCTGTGCGAGGCGTGCCGGTCAGTACGCGGTCTCGGCACTGGCCGGTTTGCGGCAACCGCTGGGGCCGGGGAAGGTTTGTTTGCCGGTCTCGTCATACAGGGTCTTGCAACCGGTAGGCCCCTTGTCGAAAAAGTCGCGGCTCTTGATCACGCCGTTGGGGTAGTAACACAGCTGCTCGCCGCTCAGGACCGCCTGGTTGTAGTTCTTGAGCTTCTGCTGGTTGATGGTCATCCACTCGAACCCGACCTTGTTGACCCGGCATTCGACCTGGCCGTTGTCGTAGTAGGTGATTTCGCTGACCTGGTCGCCCTCGCCGATGACACGCTCCCGGGTCTTGAGTCCGGTTTGTGCGTTGTAATCGCGGTATTCCTGCAGCTCACCGTACAAGTAGTCGCGTTCGCTGGTGACCCGACCCTGGCGGAACTCGCGGGACATGCCGCACAGGCCGACGGTCGACTGGTAGCTTTGGAAGCGGCAGCGGGTCGCGGCGGAAAAGATCTGGCCGTGCTCATCGAGCTGGGTCATCAGACCGATGAATTCGCTGCCCTCGACGCGCCCGACCGTGGCCGGTGAACCGTCCGCGAGGAAGGTCAGGTATGGGCCCTGCTTGTTGCCATTTTTGTAGCTCATGTCCGACAGCAGCACCTTGCCATCGGCGCTGTAGATCAGTGAGCGACCTTCACGCTGGCCGTTTTCGTAGGCGAAGGAATACATCAACTGGCCGCTGTCGTTGTAACCCTCCTGAGTGCCCCAGAGCTGGCCGTCGCGATAGTGCTCGATGACCCGCAGCACGCCCTGGGCGTCGGTGTCGCGCAGTTCGCCCTGCATCTTGTCCGCAACAAAACTGACGCTGTGGGTGTGGCCATCGGCGGCCTTGAGTTGCCATGGTCCGCTCTTCAGGCCCTGGTCGTAGCTGCCGCTGCCGGCCGTGGTCAGCCATGGTCCCTGGCGCAGGTCATTGCGGTAGTCGCCATGCTCCAGCACCACGCCACCTTCGCGGCGTTCGCTGGGGCCGTTGCGCAGGTCATGGAGGTAGGTGACGAAGCCGCCGTCTTCCAGGGCGTCGGAGTCGCTCAGTTGGATGTCCCAGCGTCCTTCCCGCAGGTCGTCCCGGTACAGGCCGGTTATCCCGTAGCCTTCGCTTTCATTGGACACGCTCCATTGACCCTGGCGCTTGCCGTCGACATAGGGGCCGTGGGACCAACTGTTGGACGGCCCGGCAAATCCCCACTCACCGTTGCGCTGGTCATGGGTGTAAGGCCCGCGAGAGGTGATGGCGCCGTCTTCGCCATAGGTCACAGAGGGCCCGTCTTCGCTGCCGGTCAGGCGTGCGGGCTCGGTGTCCCAGGTCACGCGGCTGGCCTGGTAGTTGTAGAGTTGGCGCGGGCCGTCGACCAGGGCCGGGCTCTGGTCGCGCTGATAGGTGACGCTGAGGAAACGCTCCTCTTTTTCGCCAAAGGTTTTTTTGTAGCTGTAGGCCTCGGCGCCTGGCGAGGTGCTGCTCAGGGGCTGGCCGTGCTGGTCGAAGTACCCCACCAGGGTCCCGGCGCTATGGTCGAGCCGGTCGAATTCGGCGATTCCCGAGTCTTCGTAGGAAACCCGGTAATTGAGCGGCGTGAGTTGGCTCAGGGCCTGGTTCACCGTGCGTGCGTCGAGTTTGCGCTGGCCCTGGGTGATGCGGTCCAGGGCTTTTTGCAGATTGTCCAGGCGGCTGTAGAGGTGATCGCTGTCGTCATAGCGATAGGCGCGCAGGTGATAGTTGCCCTGCAGCTTGAACAGCACCAGGCGCGTCAGGTGCTGGTTATCCAGGGCGATGTTGAACACCGACTCGATCGAAGCCTTGCCGAAATCGTCCAGCAGTTGCGCCTGGCGTTGCGTCTCATCGAGCGCGTAATAACCTCGGACCCCGGCAGGCGTCCTGATAAAGGCCAGGGTTGCCGAGCTTTCCGCCAGGCCGGTGATCAGCGGATGGGCCAGGGTCTTGCCTTCGTAGAAGGGCGCAGCCTGGGCCTGGCTCAAAACCAGGCAAGCGATCAGGCCGAGCGCGCGTGTCCATTGCATACCAATCCTTCGTCAATGCGCCGCACCGAGGGTGTGCGAGGCGCGGATTATCCACCGAAGGGGCGAGCGGGGGAACATTGCGGCCAATGGCCAGGCCAAAAAAAAGGCCTCCCGAAGGAGGCCTCTTGGTACGCCGCTTGCGCGGGCGTCACTGGATCAGCAGCTGTAGTACAGCTCGTATTCCAGTGGGTGTACGAAGGTACGAACCTTGATTTCTTCTTCGCTTTTCAGGGCGATGTACGCGTCGATGAAGTCGTCGCTGAAAACGCCGCCTTTGGTCAGGAACGCACGACCTTTGTCCAGCTCTTCCAGGGCTTCTTTCAGGCTGCCGCAAACTTGTGGGATCTCTTTGGCCTCTTCAGGCGGCAGGTCATACAGGTTTTTGTCAGCTGCGTCGCCAGGGTGGATCTTGTTCTGGATGCCGTCCAGGCCAGCCATCAGCAGTGCAGCGAAGCCCAGGTACGGGTTGGCTGCTGGATCCGGGAAGCGGGCTTCGATACGGCGAGCACGAGGGCTGGACACGTAAGGAATACGGATCGAAGCGGAACGGTTGCGAGCCGAGTAGGCCAGCATCACGGGTGCTTCGAAACCTGGGACCAGACGTTTGTAGGAGTTGGTCGACGGGTTGGTGAAGCCGTTCAGGGCCTTACCGTGTTTGATGATGCCGCCGATGAAGTACAGGGCGGTGTCGGACAGGCCGGCATAACCTTCGCCAGCGAAGGTGTTTTTGCCCTCTTTGGCGATGGACAGGTGAACGTGCATACCCGAGCCGTTGTCGCCGTACAGAGGCTTAGGCATGAAGGTAGCGGTACGGCCGTAGGCATCAGCCACGTTGTGTACGCAGTACTTCAGGGTCTGAACTTCGTCAGCCTTGGCTACCAGGGTGTTGAACTTGACGCCGATTTCGTTCTGGCCGGCAGTCGCCACTTCGTGGTGGTGAACTTCGATGACCAGGCCCATTTCTTCCATGGCATTACACATGGAGGTACGGATTTCGTGGTCGTGGTCGAACGGTGGAACCGGGAAGTAGCCGCCTTTGA
>Ga0302175_10000008_pt1 | contig 137766 bp, 125 predicted proteins | sample I_Fen_N3_3_FD_198791 | JGI IMG/M metagenome (GOLD analysis project Ga0302175, IMG submission 198791) | Peat permafrost microbial communities from Stordalen Mire near Abisko, Sweden - I_Fen_N3_3 | ecosystem: Environmental > Terrestrial > Soil > Wetlands > Permafrost | place: Sweden: Abisko... | reverse complement strand
GGTCGCACCCTAGGGTGTCGACAAAACATTGCCGGGCCAGCTGCGGCAGGTTGTTCTTGCTGCTCAGATGAGCCAGGACCAGGTGTTGCAGGTCTTGCCAGCCCAACTCGGCCACCAGGTTTGCGGCCTGGTGGTTGTTCAGATGTCCTTCTTGCCCCCCAACCCGCTGCTTGAGAAAGGTCGGATAATGCCCACGTGCGAGCAGGTCACGGCAGTGATTGGCCTCGATCATCAAGGCATCCAGGCCGCTGTAGCCCTCCAGCACGCCGGCGCAATAAGACCCCAGGTCGGTCAACAGGCCAAAGCGCCGTTGACCGTCACTGAAGACAAATTGCGTAGGTTCCTGAGCGTCGTGGGCGACGGCGATCACGCTGATGTTCAACGCACCGATCTGCAACTGCTCGCCACCGGCCAAAAAGCCCGCGACCTCAACCGGCTTGCGCATCCCGCGCAAGGTACCGCGGCTGAGGTAGACCGGTAGATTGTAGCGCCGAGACAGCAAACCCACGCCATGCACGTGGTCGGCATGTTCGTGGGTCACTAGAATCGCGCTCAGTTGCGAGGGGTGAACCCCCAGCCGCAACAGGCGCCGCTCGGTTTCACGCAAGGAGAAACCACAATCCACCAGCACATAGGTGTCATTGCTGACTATCAGCGTGCCATTCCCTTGGCTACCACTGCCGAGAACGGCAAAACGCATTTGATCAGCCCAGGTTGTCCTGAATCACGCCCAATACTTTGCGCGCCACATCAGCCGGCGCCACAGTGTTGATGTTTTTCTCGACGGTGACCTGAACGCTCTCGCCCACCTTGCTCAGGCGAACCTGATAACGCTCGGCGCGAGCTTCGACTTCTTCCTTGGCTGGCTTGCTGCCGAACAACTTGCCGAAGAAGCCTGGCTCGTCGTTTTTCTTCTCGGCTTTTTCGGCGAGGTTGATGTAGTAAAGGCCCAGGCTACGGTTGATGTCTTCAACCCGCCATTCGCCCTGCTCCAGGGCACGGCCGACGCTCGACCAGGCACGGTCCAGGTCTGCGCCCAGGTTCAGCACCGGGTTGCCGCTGCCGTCTTCGCTGAGACTGACCCGGCTTGGGGTATCGAAATCACGCGCGGCCAGCAGGGACACCGAACCGCCCTTCTCGGAAAGGCGGCTCATGCTGGCCAGCATGTCATCGACCAGTGCGGCATCCAGGCCGGTGTTGACCGAACGGTTGGTGAACTCAACCTCGGCTGTGCTGCCGACAGGACGCTCGGCGCTGACCACGTAGACCTCACTGGTATTGCGTTGCACACCTGGCTCGATGCGAACCCGCACGCGAGTTTCGCTGTCGGCGCCGACACCGGCACTGCTCAGACGCTTGGCCACGGAAGCCGAAAGCTCGTCGGAACGCTGCCAACTGGTGCTGAACTCACCCGTCTGCGGACGTTGCTGATCCAGACGAAAACCGTTGTCCTGGAAGAACTGCACTGCCACAGGCCAGACTTCAGCCGGTGGATGTTGAGCCATGACCCAACGCGAGTCGCCGCTTTTCTGCAGGGTGTAGTCGCTGGCATCAGCCACTGCCGACAATGGCTGTGGACGCGGAACCACGTACTCGCCCTTGACGCTGTCATCAGCCACGTTACGCGGGATCGGCAACAGCGGGTCGAGGCGCTTGGCGGTCCTGACGTCCGGTGGCAATTGCATCGGTGCTGTCTGTTGCGCTTCCAGGTAGTCGCTACCACGGTCACGGAAGTAGCCTTCCGGGCCCCAAATCCAACCACAACCGCTGGTGCTGGAGATAATCAAGGCAAGTGCGGAAAGTCCGGCCATTCGCTTCATGCGTAGTACTTCCTCAATTAAACCAATACGCCGGACTGGCGCATGGCCTGCCGCAGCGGTTCGTGACAGGCAGCACTGAGCCAGGTGAGCGGCAGACGGATACCGTCCGGCATCAAGCCCATCTCGTGCAGGGCCCATTTCACGGGGATAGGGTTGGATTCGATAAACAGGGTTTTATTGAGCGGCATCAGCGTCTCATGGATCGCCCGAGCCTTGACGGCATCGCCAGCCATGGCCGCGGCGCACAGGTCGCTCATGGCACGCGGTGCGACATTGGCGGTCACCGAGATATTGCCCTTGCCGCCCAGCAGGATCAGTTCGACGGCAGTGGCGTCATCACCGGAGTACACCAGGAAATCGCTGCTCACGCCGGCCAGGATGTCCTTGGCCCGCTGCAAGTCGCCAGTGGCTTCCTTGATCCCGATGATGTTTTTCACGGTCGACAGACGGATTACGGTCTCGGCTTGCATATCGCAAGCGGTGCGGCCGGGCACGTTGTAGAGGATCTGCGGGATATCGACAGCTTCGGCGATGGTCCGAAAATGCTGATACAAGCCTTCTTGCGTCGGCTTGTTGTAGTAAGGCGTGACCAGCAGGCACGCATCGGCGCCGGCGGTTTTCGCATTGGTGGTCAGTTCGATCGCTTCACGCGTCGAGTTGGCGCCTGTGCCGGCGATCACCGGAATACGCCCTGCAACTTGAGCTACCACGCGACGAATCACTTCAATGTGTTCGTTCACGTCCAGGGTGGCCGATTCACCAGTGGTGCCGACCGCCACAATGGCGTTGGTGCCCTCTTGCAGGTGGAAGTCCACCAGTTTGCTCAGGCTGTCCCAGTCGAGACGACCCTGTGCATCCATGGGTGTGACCAGTGCCACCATACTGCCCGCAATCATGCAACCGCTCCTGCCGGAAAAAGAGAGCGGTAATGGTACTGGCGCCAAGATGCTTGCACAAGCGAAGTACTGTGCTTGCGCCATTCCCCTTGGCGATGGTTTTCGCTACCCTTCAGGCTTTGATCGGTACTGATAAGCTTGTACGCCGGGTTCCAGCCTCCCTTTTCAGCATCCGAAGCCCCTGTCCCGTGCGGCTGAGCAGCGCTTCCCTCTTTAGTGGAGCTTGTCGCAGCCTGCGGATTCCGGGTCTTTGAATACGCATCCGGACGTTTGCCCAGTACGCGAGCCTACAAAAGTATCGACCGCTCATCGCTTTAGGAATGCTGCATGTCCACCCCCACAGTTCGCGAACAATTCCTTGTCATCAGTGCCCTCGGCGCCAACCCCATGGAGCTGACTAACGTCCTGTGCCGCGCCAGCCATGAAAATCGCTGCGCCGTGGTGACCTCGCGCCTGACTCGCCATGGTGAGTGCAGCGCGCTGGTGCTGCAGATTTCCGGCAGTTGGGACGCCCTGGCGCGTCTCGAGACTGGCCTGCCCTCGCTGGCCAAGAAGCATGCCTTCACGGTCAACGTAGTGCGCAGCGCCGCCCTGGAGAACCGCCCCCAAGCCCTGCCCTATGTCGCCTATGTCAGCTCGGCCTACCGTTCGGACATCGTCAACGAGCTGTGCCAGTTCTTCATCGATCATCAGGTCGAGCTGGAGAACCTGACCTGCGATACCTACCAGGCCCCGCAGACCGGCGGCACCATGCTCAATGCCACCTTTACCGTGACCTTACCCGCCGGAACCCAGATCAGTTGGTTGCGCGACCAGTTCCTGGATTTCGCCGACGCAATGAATCTCGACGCGCTGATTGAACCTTGGCGCCCACAGAACCCAATGTAAGGAAGCTCTCATGGCCGTTGCTATCGACCAGCCCATCGCCGATTTCGAAGCCCCAGCCACCAGCGGGCAGACCGTCAGCCTTGCCGCACTCAAGGGCAAGCAAGTGGTGATCTACTTCTACCCCAAGGACAGCACGCCGGGCTGCACCACTGAAGGCCAGGGCTTTCGTGACCAGTACGCCGCATTCAAGGCCGCCAACACCGAGATTTTCGGTGTCTCCCGCGACAGCCTGAAGTCCCATGAGAACTTCAAGTGCAAGCAGGAGTTTCCCTTCGAGCTGATCAGCGACAAGGACGAAGCCGTCTGCCAGCTGTTCGATGTGATCAAGCTGAAGAAGCTCTATGGCAAAGAGTATCTGGGGGTGGATCGCAGCACCTTCCTCATCGATAAGGACGGCGTGCTGCGTCAGGAGTGGCGTGGCGTGAAAGTGCCCGGCCATGTCGACGCGGTACTGGCTGCCGCCCAGGCGCTGAACAAGGCCTGAGCCTGAGCAACGGGGGTGGCCATTTGCGCAGCCCCCGTCATTTACCCCGGATCATTTCAAAGTAATGGCGCGACCACCGGCTCCTGCCGTGGCCAGGCATCCAGCACTGCCTTGAACAGGGTGGCCAGCGGGATCGCGAAGAACACCCCCCAAAAGCCCCACAACCCGCCAAACAACAGCACCGCGCAGATGATTGCCACCGGGTGCAGGTTCACCGCCTCAGAGAACAGCAACGGCACCAGCACGTTGCCATCCAGGGTCTGGATGATGCCGTAGACCGCCATCAAGTAAATGAACTGATCGCTCCACCCCCACTGGAATAGGGCAATCAGCGCCACCGGCACGGTTACCACCACGGCGCCGACGTAGGGCACCACTACTGAGACCCCCACCAGCAGGGCCAGCAACGCCGCGTAGTTGAGGTCCAGGGCGACGAAGGCGATGTAGGTCACGCCGCCGCAGATCACGATCTCAATCACCTTGCCCCGGATGTAATTGGCAATCTGGCGGTTCATCTCCTGGGCCACCCGCGTGATCAGTGCGCGCTCGCGCGGCAGGTAGCCGCGTACCCACTGGCCGATCATTGCCCGATCCTTGAGAAAGAAGAACACCAGGATCGGTACCAGCACCAGGTAGATCATGATATTGACCAGCAGCGGCAGACTGGACAGGGAAAAGGTCAGCGCCCATTGGCCGAATTTTCCGATCTCACCACGCGCCACTTCGATGGCCTGCAGCACCTGCTCATCGGACACCAGGTGCGGGTAGCGCTCCGGCAACAGCAGCAACAGCGACTGCCACTTGGCGAGCATGCCCGGCAACTCGTTGAACAGCGTGATCAACTGATGCCAGAGCAAGGGCACCACCACCACGATAAACACCAGCAACAGCCCCATGAACAAGGCGAACACCAGCCCCACCGCCGCCCCGCCCGGCAGCCGCAGGCGCTCCAGGGTAACCACCAGGCCTTGCATCAGGTAAGCCAGGACCATGCCTGCCAGCACTGGCGCCAGCATGCCACCCAGGGTCAGTACCGCGGTAAAGGCCAAGAACAACAGCACCGCCAGCACCACGGCCTCCTCATCGGAGAAGTAGCGCTGAATCCAGTCGCGTAACACCTTGAACATCAGTGATCCTTAAATAGCAGCACGGCAATTGCGAGAGGCTCTCAGGCCTTTTTCAACCAGTAGCGATAAACCCCGGCCTCGTCTTCTTCACGAAGCAGGGTATGACCGGCCAAACGGGCAAAGGTGCGAAAGTCGCGTTGCGAACCGGCGTCCGTGGCAATAACCTTGAGCACCGCGCCGCTGGCCAGGCGATTGAGTTCCAGCTTGGCCTTGAGCAAAGGCAGCGGGCAGTTCAGACCGCTGGCATCCAGTTCGGCGTCATGGGCTACAGCGTCGGTCATCGGGGCACTCCGGTCATGTGTTTGAGTTGCCTAGAATATCTGGTCGCAGGCCAAGTGTCCGGCTACAGTAAGCTCTTTGTCGACTAAGGCTTTGTGCATGACTTTTTTGCGCCCTACCCTGCTGACGCTCGCTTGCCTGCTCGCCTCACCGGGCTTCGCCGACGACCTGCCATCACTCGGTGACGCCAGTTCTGCCATTGTCTCGCCGCAACAGGAATACCAGTTGGGCCGTGCCTGGCTCGCCCTGCTACGCAGTCAGGTCTCGCAACTCAACGACCCGCAGCTCAAGGACTACGTCGAAACCAGTGTCTACAAACTGGTGGAAACCAGCCAGGTCAACGACCGCCGCCTCGAATTCATTCTGATCAACAGTCCGCAACTCAACGCCTTTGCCGCTCCCGGCGGGATCATCGGAGTCAACGGTGGGCTGTTCCTCAACGCTCAGACCGAGGGCGAATATGCCTCGGTACTGGCCCACGAATTGGCTCACTTGTCCCAACGCCACTTCGCCCGCGGCGTCGAAGCCCAGCAACGCATGCAAATACCGATGATGGCGGCCTTGCTGGCCGGCATCGTGATCGCTGCGGCTGGCGCCGGCGACGCCGGGATCGCCGCCATCGCCGGCACCCAGGCTGCGGCCATCCAGGAGCAGCGGCGCTTCTCGCGGCAGAACGAACAGGAAGCCGACCGCATCGGCATCCTCAACCTGGAGAAGGCCGGCTACGACCCGCGCTCGATGCCGAGCATGTTCGAACGCCTGATGCGCCAGTACCGCTTCGATGCCAAGCCGCCGGAATTCCTCCTGACTCACCCGGTGACCGAATCGCGGATCGCCGACACCCGCAACCGCGCCGAGCAGGCCAAGCCTGGCGGCACCGAAGACAGCATGCGCTATCAACTGATTCGCGCGCGGGTGCAACTGACCTATGAAGATTCGCCGGGCCTGGCAGCCAAACGCTTTCGCGCCCAACTCGACGAAAATCCGAAAAGCGACGTGGCACGCTATGGCCTGGCCATCGCCCAGATAAAGGGCAGCCAATGGAACGACGCGCGGGAAAACCTCAAGCAGTTGCTGGCCAAATCGCCCAACGACATCACCTATAACCTGGCGCAGATCGAGTTGGACATTGCCAACAGCCGCCTGCCCGACGCACAAGCCCGGGTCGACCGGATGCTGACCCAATACCCTGCCAACTATCCGCTGAATCAGGTTCGAGTCGACCTGCTGCTCAAGCAAAACCGCGCCGCCGACGCCGAAAAGGCCCTCGAAGGCCTGCTCAAGAGCCGCCCCGACGATCCGGACGTGTGGTACATGGTCGCGGAAACTCGTGGCCTGTCCGGCAATACCATCGGCCTGCACCAAGCCCGCGCCGAGTACTTCGCCCTGGTCGGTGACTACCGTCAGGCAATCCAGCAGTTGGACTTCGCCAAACGTCGTGCGGGCAGCAACTTCCCGCTGTCCTCGCGGATCGATGCCCGCCAGCGCGAGTTGATGGACCAGGAGCAAATGGTCAAAGACATGATGCGCTGATCATTCAAGCGCACACAAAAAAGCCCGCCTCTTTCAAGGCGGGCTTTTTCATGGGGTGGATAACCTGCGCGGCAGGTTATTCAGCCAGTTTGAAGGTAATGAAGCTGGCACGACCCTGACGCAAGACGCGCATCGACACCGACCGATTTTTCGGCAAGGCCTGGGCAATCTCGGTGAAGTTCTTGGTCGACGTGATCGCCTGGTTGTTCAGGTGAGTGATCACATCGCCCGGCTGCAGGCCGATGAGGGCTGCTGGACCGTCCTGAACTTCCTTGATCACCACACCACCTTTGAGGTCGAAGGTCTTCTTCTGCTCATCGGTCAGCTCGGCCACGGCAACACCCAGACGGTTGCTGCTGCGCTCGACACCGGATTTGGCCAGGGTGCCCAGCTCTTTGTCTTCTTCAGGGATCGCGCCAACGGTCAACTCGACATTCTTGCGCTTGCCCTCGCGGATCACTTCGAGGTTGGCCTTGGCACCGGCCTTGAGCGCACCGACCAGGTGCGGCAGGTCTGCCGACATTACGATCGGCTGGCCGTTCATGCTGAGGATCACGTCACCCACTTGCAGGCCGCCCTTGGCTGCCGGACCGTCATCCTGGATCTGCGCCACCAGGGCACCAGCCGGCTTATCCAGGCCAAAGGACTCAGCCAGGTCTTTATTCACTTCCTGGATCACCACGCCCAACCAGCCACGGCTGACTTTGCCACCGCTTTTCAGCTGGTTGGAAACGTCCATCGCCACGTCTATCGGGATGGCGAACGAAACGCCCATGAAGCCGCCGGAACGGGTGTAGATCTGCGAGTTGATACCCACCACTTCACCCGCCAGGTTGAACAACGGACCACCGGAGTTGCCCGGGTTGATCGGCACGTCGGTCTGGATGAACGGCACATAGTTTTCGTTCGGCAGGCTGCGCCCGATAGCGCTGACAATGCCCTGGGTCACGGTGTGGTCGAAACCGAACGGCGAGCCGATAGCAACCACCCACTGACCGGCTTTCAGATCCTGGGATTTGCCGAGTTTCAGTACCGGCAGATCTTTGCCATCGATCTTCAGCAAGGCCACGTCGGAACGCGGATCGGTCCCGATGAGCTTGGCTTTGAGCTCACTGCGATCGGCCAGGCGCACGAGAATTTCGTCAGCATCGGCAATCACGTGGTTGTTGGTCAGGATATAACCATCAGGCGAAATGATGAAACCCGAACCCAGGGACTGCGCCTCGCGCTGGCGATCACCACGGGGCGAGCGCTGCTGGGGCATACCACGTTCGAAGAACTCCCGCAGCATCGGCGGCAGCCCTTCAAGGTCAGGCATCTGCTGGTTGGACACCTTGCGATCAGGAAGCTTCTGCGTGGTACTGATATTGACCACCGCAGGGGAAGCCTGCTCGACCAGCTGCGTAAAGTCGGGCAGTTCGGCCGCTTGCACGGTAACTGCCTGACCGAGCACGAGCACGGTGGCAAATATGGAGAGGTAAGACTTCAAGCGTGGTATCGACATACGGCTCCCGTTACAACGAGCATGATTAAGCGATATGGAGCAATAAGTAGCGAGCGGCAAGCGCCGGTACTTTTGTTCCGGAAACGACAAACAAGGCCAGAACCGAGGGGCTCTGACCTATAGAAAAAAAAACGGGTTTTTGCAAATGAAATTGCTCACCAAACATTTCATCTTCTCAATTGTGGAGTGGGCATTGCTGGCCTCTTGCACAACCAATAAAGGGTTTGGTGAATACCATGGCAGCCTGTCACTGCTTGGCGTTAGCCGTGTCAGAGCGCATAGATAACGCGATCCGCTCAGCGGTACCAATAGGAATCTCGCCGACCACGGTGACCATCATCTCGCCTTCGGGCGTCGTCAAGCGCCGGGACACGGCAACGGTTGGGCCAAGCTGGGTGCGGGTGTCGGTGACCACGGCGCCATTGAGCGGTTCAAGGAACACCGAGAAACGGGCCAGGCCATCGTCATACATCAGGCTGTTGACCATGGACTGGGTGTCCGGGTCCTTGCGCGCCGTGCTGCTGGTCAACTCGAACCCTGGCGGCAACCAATCCGAATGCCAGACCTGGGCCGCTTTCACCGCAGAGGCCTTGTCGCTGTTGATGACGACCGGACGGCATTCAGCGCTTGGCTGCAACTCGCTGTCCTGGGGGACATCGGCCGTGTCGAGGCGAGTGAACTGGAAGCGCTCGAGCAACTGCCCCTTGTCGTTCAACAGCAACGACTTGAGCGGCAGCCCGGTCTGGAGATCCAGGTGCAATTCGAAACCATAGCGGTGTTGATCACGAGGAGTCAGCGAGACGATAACCGCCTGACGCCCGGCCACGCGCGACTTGCCGATGACGGCAAGGTCGTACCAATTCTTGAGCTTTTGCGGATCGAGGGTGCGGGCGGCAGAGTCCGGAGCGTCTCCAAGGCCTGCGACCAACTGGCCACTGACACATTGGGTACGTCCATCGATGCGCACTACCTCTTGAGCGGATCCATCGAGCTGAACCAGCCGCTCGCGGACCTTACCATCCTGGACGCGATGCCAGATGTTATGGGTAGAAAAACTACCGTTACGCTCGTATACAAAAGTGCCTTGGAAGCTTTGCTGCTGCTCCGCTTGCCCAAGACGCTGCAGCCAGTCCTGAGCTTCGTCGGCATGGGCTGGAACTGCAAACCAGCCGCTAAGCAGAAGCGTAAGTAGAGGTATGGCGCGCATGATCCTCCTTAGCGGTTTTCCAGGCTTGCTGCACGAGCGTAAGGCAGTGCGCTCTCAGTGCCTTTGAGGGCAGCTTGTTGCGCATGCTGACGCAGATAGCTTGGCAGGCGCTGATCATGCCAACCTTGCTGGCCTTGCAACACGCCGTTGGCCATTGGGCCAGTGGCTTCGGAACTTTCGCTGTAGCCCGCCAGGACCGCAGGGCCCTTGACTTGTGGAGCAGCCAGGGTCTGCTGACCCGATTGCTGAGCCAGTTCAACCCCAGCGATTTCGTCCTGGTTGTACAGGCGGACACCCGCCAGCACGGCCACGGTTACCGAGGCAGCAACGGCCAGACGACCCAGGCTGCGCCATGGACTGCGGGAGGCCTTGGCCGGCACGGCTTCATCAGCCAGTGCGGCAGAAACAGCCGCGGCAATGTCCAGACGTGGAAGCAACAGTTCCTTGTGCATGGCTGCCCGAGCGATTTGATAACGGGCCCAGGTTTCACGGGTTTCCACTTCGTCGACGGCATTCAACACCCGACGCAATTCCAGTTCGTCCGCTTCGTTATCCATCACTGCGGACAGCGATTCCTGCAGGGCTTCACGACTCATGGCGGTTCCTCTCTTGGCTGTCGCCGCTGTCTCAGGATTCCTGCAACAACGGCTGCAGGGCTTTATCGATGGCTTCCCGAGCGCGGAAAATCCGGGAGCGCACGGTACCCACCGGACATTGCATGACGCTCGCAATGTCCTCGTAACTCAGACCATCGAATTCACGTAAAGTTAAAGCTGTACGCAAATCTTCTGGAAGTTGCTGGATGGTTCGATGGACAGTGCCTTCGATCTCATCCCGCAGCAGCGCCCGCTCTGGAGACTCAAGGTCCTTGAGGCCATGATCGCCGTCGTAGAACTCTGCATCTTCAGAACTGACATCGCTATCCGGCGGCCGGCGGCCGCGTGAAACCAGATAGTTTTTCGCCGTGTTGATGGCGATACGGTACAACCACGTATAAAACGCACTGTCACCGCGGAAATTACCAAGTGCACGGTAAGCCTTGATAAAGGCTTCTTGTGCGACATCCTGGGCTTCATGGGTGTCGTGCACGAATCGCACGATCAACCCGAGAATTTTGTGCTGATATTTCAGCACCAGCAGATCGAACGCTCGCTTGTCGCCGCGTTGTACGCGCTCGACCAGCTGCTGATCCTCTTCCTGGGTTAGCATGAACACTCCTCGATAAGCTCGGAGGAAGCTTGCATCACTAATCGATCAGGCTTGCAAACATAGACTCGGGCTTTTCGCAAAAGTTCTCCCCCTCCAAGCAAGTTTCCTGCGGGCTCTGATTTGGCACGCACGAAAAACGCAGCGCGGGCAAGGCCGGCTGCGCGAATAATCCTGTCGTCGATTCCAGCGGCAAAGGCCATGACTCAAGCCTTGCATGTCGCCGACGCTGTCCCTTCTTTCAGGCAACCTTCTATTGAGTTTGGGCCCTCGGCAAAAGTTCCCAATCTTTATAGCCATGCAGAACGAACATTGTGTAACCGTGAAGAGAAAAAGGGTGCTACATCTTCGATACAGTCGCCACAGCGGCAAATTGACCGTAAACGACCTGGCGAACATACGCTGCAAATACCCGTCTTCTGGTCACCGTAGTCTCACAATGCCACGAAGGCTCGGCTATTGTGCCGATCCACCCCTCTATATACTAGTGGGCTGTGTGGCCGCCCTGATTTGCCGAACCAGGCATCACTGTGCCATCTCCAATCTGGGTCGCTTTGAGCGGAATACTCCTAATGAGCCAACAGTTTCAACACGATGTTCTGGTGATTGGCAGCGGCGCTGCCGGCTTGAGTCTTGCGCTGACCCTCCCAGCTCATCTGCGCATTGCCGTGCTGAGCAAAGGCAACCTGGCGAACGGTTCGACATTCTGGGCCCAAGGCGGCGTCGCGGCGGTGCTGGACGACACCGATACCGTCGAATCCCACGTTGACGACACCCTGAATGCCGGCGGCGGCTTGTGCCATGAAGACGCCGTGCGCTTCACCGTCGAGCACAGCCGCGAGGCCATCCAGTGGCTGATCGACCAGGGCGTGCCCTTTACCCGTGACGAGCAGTCCGGCACTGAAGACGGCGGTTTCGAGTTCCACCTGACCCGCGAGGGCGGCCACAGCCATCGGCGCATCATCCACGCCGCCGATGCCACCGGCGCGGCCATTTTCAAGACCCTGCTGGCCCAGGCACGACTGCGACCGAACATCGAGTTGCAGGAACAACGGGTCGCCATCGACCTGATCACCGAAAAACGCCTAGGTCTGGAAGGCGACCGCTGCCTGGGTGCCTACGTGCTCAACCGCGGCACGGGCGAGGTCGACACCTATGGCGCGCGCTTTGTGATCCTCGCCTCCGGCGGCGCGGCCAAGGTCTATCTGTACACCAGCAACCCGGACGGCGCCTGCGGCGACGGCATCGCCATGGCCTGGCGTTCGGGCTGCCGGGTGGCCAATCTGGAGTTCAACCAGTTCCACCCCACTTGCCTGTATCACCCGCAGGCCAAGAGTTTCCTGATTACCGAAGCCCTGCGTGGCGAAGGCGCCCACCTCAAGCTGCCCAACGGCGAACGCTTCATGCAGCGTTTCGACCCACGGGCCGAGCTGGCGCCGCGCGACATCGTGGCCCGCGCCATCGACCATGAGATGAAGCGCCTGGGCATCGACTGCGTGTACCTGGACATCAGCCACAAGCCGGAAGACTTCATCAAGACCCACTTCCCGACGGTGTATGAGCGTTGCCTGGAATTCTCTATCGACATCACCAAGCAGCCGATCCCGGTGGTCCCGGCGGCGCACTACACCTGCGGCGGGGTGATGGTCGACCAACAGGGTCGTACCGACGTCCCCGGTCTGTACGCCATTGGCGAAACCAGCTTCACCGGTTTGCACGGTGCCAACCGCATGGCCAGCAACTCGCTGCTGGAATGTTTTGTCTACGCCCGCTCGGCCGCGGCCGATATTCTCGCGCAATTGCCGCAAATATCAGTTCCCGCTGCCCTGCCCGTGTGGGATGCCAGCCAGGTCACCGACTCCGACGAGGACGTGATCATTGCGCACAACTGGGACGAGCTGCGGCGCTTTATGTGGGACTACGTGGGTATCGTGCGCACCAACAAGCGCCTGGCACGCGCCCAGCACCGGGTGCGTCTGCTGCTGGACGAGATCGACGAGTTCTACAGCAACTATAAAGTCAGTCGCGACCTGATCGAGTTGCGCAACCTGGCCCAGGTCGCCGAGTTGATGATTCTGTCAGCCATGGCGCGCAAGGAAAGCCGAGGCCTGCATTACACCCTCGACTACCCGCAGATGCTGCCCGAGGCCCTGGACACTATTCTGCTGCCGCCCACCTACGCCGACTGAACTTGAGTCGCACCCGCAAGCGCCGGTGGATGGCCGGCGCAAGCGAGTCACGGGGTACGCAGAGCGAGCGCACGCGTCGCTCGCCCCGCAGACGAAACCGCAGCACGACCATCACCGGCAAGGCCAGGCTGTCCGGACGCAGTTGCACCGGCTGCCAGCCCTGTGCGCGATTGAATAGCTGCCAGCCTTCGGCATTGCGGCGCAAGCCGGTGAACGCCTGGGGGTGATTCAATAGAATTTGCCGTGGTACGACCCAGCCCGCATGAGCCAGGCATGCCGCCATTGCAGCGATGCAGGACCAGACGGGAATATCGAGTACCAGCAGCGAGCCCAATGCAAGCAGTTGGGCCAGGAGATAAGCCGCCAGCAAGCGCCGAGAGGCACGCCAGCGGCATTCGAAGGTGCTACTTGGGCTGGACACGGTCCAGGATCATGCGAACCATGCGCTGCAACTCGGGGTCTTCGGACTCGTTGCGCTCCATGAACCAGCCGAACATGTCCTGATCCTCGCATTCGAGCAGCTTGCGATAGCATTCGCGATCAACATCATTGAGATGGGCATACACCTCCTTCACGAACGGCACCAGCAACACGTCTAGTTCAAGCATGCCGCGACGGCTGTGCCAGTAGAGGCGATTCAGTTCAACATCTTCGACCATGGAGCGCTCCTCAAATAGAGCGCAAGTATACAGCCCGAAGGAGGCGAGAACAGTCGGCTTTGGTCGGGCACCACCGACCTTTTGTGAACTACCCATTTCAGGGGCGCCCCCTTATGATGTGCCCCAGACCCTATTACCCTGCGATGACTCATGGCTGATTCCGCTTTTTTCTGCACGCTGTCCCACGAAGGCATCCTCGCCGTACGCGGCCCTGACGCCAGCAAGTTCCTTCAGGGTCAGTTGACCTGCAACCTCAATTACCTCAGTGACACCCAGTCCAGCCTGGGCGCGCGCTGTACGCAGAAAGGCCGCATGCAGTCCAGCTTTCGCATCCTCCTGCAAGGTGACGGGGTGTTGCTGGCCATGGCCCACGAGCTGCTGGAGCCGCAACTGGCAGACCTGAAGAAATACGCGGTGTTTTCCAAAGCCAAGCTCAGCGACGAAAGCGCCCAATGGGTGCGTTTCGGCCTGGGCGATGCCGACGCCACCCTACTCAGCCTGGGCCTTGCGCTTCCCGAAGAAGCCGGCAACCTGGTGCGCAACAACGACTTGATCGCGGTGCGGGTCTCGCCCGGGCGCGCAGAACTATGGGCACCGGCCGCTCAGGCCGACACCCTGCGCGGCCAACTGGCGGCGCAACTGCCTGAAGGCGACCTCAACCACTGGCTGTTGGGCCAAGTACGCGCCGGGATCGGCCAGGTCATGCCCGCCACCCGTGAGCTGTTCATCCCGCAGATGCTCAACCTGCAGGCCATCGGCGGCGTCAGCTTCAAGAAAGGCTGCTACACCGGCCAGGAAATCGTCGCGCGCATGCAGTACCTGGGCAAGCTCAAGCGCCGTCTGTATCGCCTCTGCCTGCCGGCCGGCGACCTGCCTGAACCGGGCACCCCGCTGTTCTCCCCGACCCACGGCAGCGCCATCGGTGAAGTGGTGATTGCCGCACGCGACGCGCAACAGATTGAACTATTGGCGGTGCTGCAAGCCGAAGCCGCAGAGGGGGGTGACATCCACCTCGGGACACTTGAAGGGCCAGGCCTGCAACTGCTCGATTTACCGTACCAACTGGACCGTGATCGCGAGATCCAGCGCTGATCGTCAGCCCCCCTTGGCAACACCCTAGAGAACAGAAATGAGCGAGCTGGCGGATAAGGTCCAACAGGATTTAGTTGAGGCCATCGATAACGATGACCTGGTTCTGCCAACGTTACCGGAGGTGGCTCTGCAGATTCGCCGGGCCGCCGAAGATCCGGAGATCAGCGTCAGCACCCTGAGCAAAGTGATTGGCCGCGATACGGCGCTCTCGGCGCGCCTGATCAAAGTGGTCAACAGCCCCTTGTTGCGCGCGACCCAGGAAGTCACCGACCTGCACACGGCCATCACCCGCCTGGGCGTCAACTACAGCAGCAACCTGGCCATCGGCCTGGTCATGGAGCAGATTTTCCACGCCCGCTCCGACGTGGTTGAAAAGAAGATGCGCGATGTCTGGCGCAAAAGCCTGGAAGTGGCCGGCATCAGCTACGCCCTGTGCCGCAGCTATTCCCAGCTCAAGCCGGACCAGGCGGCCCTCGGCGGCCTGGTGCACCAGATCGGCGTGCTGCCGATCCTGACCTACGCCGAAGACCACTACGAACTGCTCGCCGACCCGGTCAGCCTCAACCACGTGATCGAACAGATCCATCCGCTGCTCGGCGATAAGTTGCTTAAAGTCTGGGATTTCCCGGAAAAACTGGCCCTGCTGCCGGGGCAGTACCTCAACTTGCAGCGCGACTCCATCCAACTCGACTACATCGACCTGGTGCAGGTGGCCACCCTGTATTGCCACAAAGGCACCGACCACCCCCTGGCCCGCGTCGACGTCTCTGAAGTCCCGGCGTTCAAGAAGCTGGGGATCGACCTGGACGATGACGTGATGTGCCGCGACCTGGAAGAGTCGCGCTCGCTGCTGTACTGACGACTCGCCGACGCTCACCGCCTAGCCCGCGATAAAACTCACCCGTACTTTCAAGCCCCGTTGCGCGCCATCGTGCAGGCTGATCTGTGCCAGGTGCGCGCGACAAATTTCGCCGACGATCGCTAGGCCCAGTCCGGAACCCGCCACCTGCTGATTACGCCGGTAGAAGCGTTCGAACACCCGATCCCGCTCTTCCAGGGGGATCCCCGGGCCGTCGTCCTCGACTTCCAGTACCCCCGGTGGCGAGACGCGCAAAATCACATTGCCACCCGGCGGCGTGTGGGCCAGGGCGTTATCCACCAGGTTGCTCAGCAGTTCATTGAGCAGGCTCGGCTCGCCGCGCAGCCATACCGGTTCATCAGCCTCCAGGGCCAAGGCCACGCCGCGGGCGTGGGCCAGGGGCGCCATGGCCATGCCCAGCTCGCGGGCCAGTTGGCTGAGGTCAAGCGACTGCGCACCGCCCTCGGCAATCGCCCGGGCGCCGTTTTCAATGCGTGCCAGGGACAGCAACTGATTGGCCAGGTGGGTCAGGCGGTCAGTGCCCTGGGCCGCGCTTTCCAGGGTGGCGCGCCAAGTCTGCGGGTCCGAGGCGCGCAGGCCCAGTTCCAGCCGCGCCTTGAGTGCGGCCAGCGGCGTGCGCAGTTCATGGGCGGCATCGGCGATAAACTGCGCCTGGCGCTCGAACTGGCCGCGCAAGCGCTCGGTGAAATGGTTCAGCGCCCGCACCAGCGGCCACAACTCGCGCTGTACCTCCACGAGGGGCAAGGGCCGCAAGTCATCCGGCTGACGCTCCTCTACCGCGCCACGCAGACGCTCCAGCGGGCGCAGGGCGGCACTCACGGCAAACCACACCAGCACCAGCGCGCCAATCGCCAGCATCCCCAGGCGCAGCAGGGTGTCGGCCATCAGACTGCGGGCCATGGTTTCACGTGCCTCATCGGTCTCCGCCACGCGAATTTCCGCCATGCCGTTCATGTTCGGCTCGCTGACTGCCTTGAGCAGGCTGACCACTCGCACGTTCTGCCCCAGGTAGCTGGCATCGTAGAACCGCGCCAACGCCGGATAGTCATCGGTACGCGGGGTGCCCGGCGGCGGCCCGGGGAGGTTCTCGTAACCGGAGATCAACTGCTGGTGAATGTCGTTGACCTGATAGTAGATACGTCCGGCGCTGTCATAGGCGAAGGTGTCCAGGGCCACGTAAGGCACATTGGCGCTGAGGCTGCCGTCGCGCTGGGACAAACCGGCCGCGATGGTCCGTGCCGAGGCCAGCAGGGTCCGGTCATAGGCAGTATCGGCGGCCTCGCGCCCGTTCCAATAAGCACTCAAACCGCTGGCCAGCATCAGCACCACCAACAGCAGCGCCAGGTTCAACAACAACCGCCAACGCAGGCTGCTGGGCTTATGCATCGCGGCTTTCCAGGAGGTAGCCGAGGCCGCGGAAGGTGACGATAGCCACCGCATGCCCATCAAGCTTCTTGCGCAGGCGGTGGACGTAGATTTCGATGGCGTCGGGGCTGGCCTCCTCATCCAGGCCGAACACCTGGGCCGCCAGTTGCTCCTTGCTCATCACCCGGCCCGGGCGGGCGATCAGGGCTTCGAGCACCGCCTGCTCGCGGGAAGTCAGGGTCAGCAGCTCATCGCCCAGGGCAAAGCGCCGGGTGTCCAGGTCGTAGACCAGCACCCCACAGCGTTGCTGGCGTTCGCCGCCGAGCACGCTGCGCCGCAACAGCGCCTTGACCCGCGCTTCAAGCTCGGTGAGTTCGAAAGGTTTGGCCAGGTAATCGTCGGCGCCCAGGTTCAGGCCGTGGACCCGATCCTTGACGTCACTGCGGGCGGTCAGCATCAGCACCGGCAGGTTCTTGCCCCGGCTGCGCAGGCGCGCCAGCACCTCGAACCCGTCCATGCGCGGCAGGCCAACATCAAGGATGACCACCGCATACTCCTCACTGGCGAGAGCCAGGTCCGCCGCCACGCCATCGTGCAGCACATCCACTGTCAGGCCGATGCTTTTCAGCGCCTGGGCGACACTTTCAGCCAACTGCAGATGGTCTTCGACCAGCAGAACACGCATGGATTGCTACCTCATTCGGGGAGGGTCGACGCCACTCTTTGGCGCGGAGTTTACAGCCGCAACCGCCACTGTGAAGCCCGAAAACATTGAAAGTCCGCTGAAAGGTTAGCGAAAGGTTGGCCCATTAGAGTCCTGCCACGGACAGTCCCGACTGCCGTGGCCATCAAGGCCGTTTGCCCGAAAAACGCCTCGAAGCGTTTTCGCCAATAAGAACAATAACGGAGTACCACACGATGCTGTCCATGCAGCCTCAGGCTTGCCCGCCTGTTCGTTTTTCCCTTCTGCGCCAGACCACCCTTGCCAGTGCCGCCGCCCTCGCCGGCTTTTCGCCCCTTGGCCAAGCCGCGTTCTTCGAGGACAGCAGCGCCACCCTCGAAACCCGCAACATGTACTTCAACCGCGACTTCCGCGACGGCACCAGCGCCCAGCAATCCAAACGCGACGAATGGGCCCAGGGCTTCATGCTCAACCTGCAATCGGGCTACACCGACGGCACCGTCGGTTTCGGCGTGGATGCCCTGGGCATGCTCGGCATCAAGCTCGACTCCAGCCCCGATCGCACCGGCAGCGGCCTGCTGCCGACCCACGATGACGGGCGCGCGGCCGACGAATACTCCAAGCTCGGTCTGACCGGCAAGATGAAGATCTCGGCCACCGAGCTGAAAGTCGGCAGCCTGATCCCCGAACTGCCGATCCTCAAGCCCAACGACGGACGCATCCTGCCCCAGACCTTTGAAGGCGGCCTGCTGACCTCCCGGGAAATCAAGAACCTGACCTTCACCGGGGGTCGCCTGTCCCGCGCCAAGGACCGCAACGACACCAACTACGAGAACATCGCCCTCAACAACAAGAACAGCCGCTTCAGTAGCACCGCCGAAGGCGAACATTTTGATTTCGGCGGCCTGGACTACACGTTCACCGACAAGATCACCGGCAGCTACCACTTCGCCCAGCTCGGCGAGGTCTACAAGCAGCACTTCCTCGGCCTGGTGGCGTCGCACCCCATGGGCCCCGGAACCTTTGCCGCCGACTTGCGCGCGGCCATCAGTGACGACCAGGGCCAGGCCCGTGGCGGCAAGATCGACAACAAATCCCTCAACGGCCTGGTGAGCTACGCCTTGAACGGGCATAAACTCAGCGCCGGTTATCAGCACATGTCCGGCGACAGCGCCTTCCCCTACGTCGATGGCAGCGATCCGTACCTGGTCAACTTCGTGCAGATCAACGATTTTGCCGGCGCCCAGGAGCGTTCCTGGCAAGCACGCTACGACTACGACTTCGCCAAACTCGGCATCCCCGGCCTGAGCTTCATGAGCCGTTACATCAGCGGTGACAACATCGCCCTGAAAAACGGCGACACCGGCAAGGAATGGGAACGCAACACCGAGATCAAGTACGTGGTGCAAAGCGGCACTCTCAAGGACGTCGCCGTGCGCCTGCGCAATGCCACCTACCGCTCCAACTATTCGGCACGGGACGCCGATGAAGTGCGGCTGCTGGTGAGCTACAGCGTGGCCCTCTGGTAAGTGAACTCCAGCTACAGCACCAGGGTCGAGGACGGCCCTGGCATACCTACAACAACTCCTGTGGAGACGATCATGGACTTATCACTGCGTAAACTCGCCCTCGCCGTCGGCTGCATGCTGTTCGCCGGCCAACTGCTGGCCGCCGGCGCCGAGCCCAAGCGCCCGGAATGCATCGCCCCGGCCTCCCCCGGCGGCGGCTTCGACCTGACCTGCAAGCTGGCGCAAAGCGCGCTGGTCAACGAAAAACTGCTGTCCAAGCCAATGCGCGTGACCTACATGCCCGGCGGCGTCGGCGCGGTGGCCTATAACGCGGTGGTGGCCCAGCGCCCGGCCGACGCCGGGACCCTGGTGGCCTGGTCCAGCGGCTCGCTGCTGAACCTGGCCCAGGGCAAGTTCGGGCGTTTCGATGAAAGCGCTGTGCGCTGGCTGGCGGCCGTCGGCACCAGCTACGGCGCGATCGCGGTCAAGAGCGATTCGCCCTACAAAAACCTCGACGACCTGGTCCAGGCCCTGAAAAAAGACCCGAGCAAAGTGGTGATCGGCTCCGGCGGTACCGTCGGCAGCCAGGACTGGATGCAAACTGCGCTGATCGCCAAGGCCGCCGGGATCAACCCGCGCGACTTGCGTTACGTGGCCCTGGAAGGCGGCGGTGAAATCGCCACCGCCCTGCTCGGCGGGCATATCCAGGTCGGCAGTACCGACATCTCCGACTCCATGCCGCACATCCTCGCCGGTGACATGCGGCTGCTGGCGGTGTTCTCCGACCAGCGCCTGGACGAACCGGAGATGAAAGACATCCCGACCGCCAAGGAGCAGGGCTACGACATCGTCTGGCCGGTGGTGCGCGGCTTCTACCTGGGGCCAAAGGTCAGCGACGAAGACTACGCCTGGTGGAAAGACGCCTTCGACAAACTGCTGGCGTCCGAAGAGTTCGCCAAGCTGCGTGACCAGCGCGAGCTGTTCCCATTCGCCCTGACCGGCCCGGAGTTGGACACCTACGTCAAAAAACAGGTCGCCGACTACAAGACCCTGGCCAAAGAGTTCGGCCTGATCCAGTGATCGCCCCGGTCTAGCCGCCCGGCCCTTGCGCATCGAGGGCTGAGCCCAGGAGTTCCCCATGCTCTTACAACGCATTTTTGCCTCGGTGTTGTTGCTGGCCTGTGCCGGTCTGGCACTGATGGCCTGGCCGTACCAGGCGGCTTTTTCCTATGAACCGGTCGGCCCCCGGGCCTTTCCCCTGCTGATGCTGGCGCTGATGAGCCTGGCCCTGTTGTACATGGTCTTTCGCCCGGCACCGATCAAGCACAGCGAAGACGAGCCGCCGCTGGACCGGGAAACCCTGGTCAAGATCGGCATCTGCACCGCCTTGCTGCTGGTGTTCGCCGGCCTGTTCGAACCCTTGGGCTTCATTCTCAGCAGCATCCTGATCGGCATCCCCATGGCCCGCCTGTACGGCGGTCGCTGGCGGGCCAGCACGGTGATCATCAGCCTGATGGCGATAGGTCTGTACCTGCTGTTCGACAAGATGATGGACGTGCCACTCCCTCTAGGTCTGCTTGACGTGCTGGAGAACTGATATGGATACGCTTGGCTATTTGGGCCAGGGCTTCGGCGTCGCGCTGAGCCCGTACAACCTGGTGACCGCCTTGTGCGGCACTCTGATCGGCACCGTGGTTGGCCTGCTGCCGGGCCTGGGCCCGATCAATGGCGTGGCGCTGCTGATCCCGATTGCCTTCGCCCTCGGCCTGCCACCGGAGTCGGCACTGATCCTGCTGGCAGCCGTGTACCTGGGGTGTGAGTACGGCGGCCGGATCAGCTCGATCCTGCTCAACATTCCGGGCGAAGCCTCCACCGTGATGACCACCCTCGACGGCTACCCCATGGCCCGCAAAGGCCTGGCGGGCGTGGCGTTGTCACTGTCGGCCTGGAGTTCGTTCATCGGGGCCTTTATCGCCACCTGCGGCATGGTGCTGTTCGCCCCGCTGCTGGCGAAATGGGCGATCGCGTTCGGCCCTGCGGAATATTTCGTGCTGATGGTGTTCGCGATTGTCTGCCTGGGCGGCATGGCCGGTGATCGGCCGCTGAAAACCTTTATCGCCGCGCTGATCGGCCTGTTTCTGTCCAGTGTCGGCATCGATGCCAACAGCGGCGTATACCGCTTCACTGGCGACAACATCCACCTCACTGATGGCATTCAGTTCGTGGTGCTGGTGCTGGGCCTGTTTTCCATCAGCGAGATCCTGTTGCTGCTGGAAAAAACCCACCGTGGCCAGGAAGCGGTCAAGGCCACCGGGCGCATGATGTTCAACGTCAAGGAGGCCTCGGCGGTGCTCCTGGTCAACATCCGCTGCGGCTTGCTGGGCTTCATCATGGGCGTGTTGCCGGGTGCCGGCGCAACCCTGGCCAGTGCCGTGGCCTACATGACCGAAAAACGCATCGCCGGCGCCAAAGGCACCTTCGGCCAGGGCGACATGCGCGGCCTGGCGGCACCGGAAACCGCCATCGGCGCGTCGGCCTGCGGTGCCCTGGTGCCGATGCTGACCCTCGGCGTGCCGGGATCGGGCACCACGGCGGTGATGATTGGCGCGCTGTCGCTGTACAACATCACGCCCGGCCCGCTGTTGTTCCAGCAGCAACCGGACATCGTCTGGGGCCTGATCGCTTCGCTGTTTATCGCCAACATCATGCTGGTGATCCTCAATATCCCGATGATCCGCATCTTCACCCGCATCCTGGCGGTGCCGAACTGGGCCCTGGTGCCGGTGATCGCGATCATCACCGGGATCGGCGTCTACGCGGTGCACGCCACCACCTTCGACCTGTTCCTGATGGTGGGCATCGGCATCTTCGGCTACATCCTGCGCAAGCTGGACTTCCCGCTGTCGCCGGTGCTGCTGGGCTTTATCCTCGGCGGGCTGATGGAGCAGAACCTGCGCCGGGCGCTGTCGATTTCCAACGGTGCGCTGGAAATCCTCTGGTCGAGCCCGATCACCCTGGGCGTGTGGGTCCTCACGGCAGTGATGCTGCTGATGCCGCTCCTGCGCATCTGGCGCAAGCGTTCCGTGCAGCGCCGCGCCGTGGCCGATGTCTGAGGTCAGCTTCAAACAGTGGTGGGGAACCCCCCTGGTCGGGCTGGTGGGCGGTTACCTCGCCAGCCAGATCGGCTGGCCGCTGCCGTGGATGGTCGGCTCGTTGCTGGCGATCATCCTGGTGCGCTGCCTGACACCCTGGCAACTGGCGGAAATCCCCGGCGGCCGCAAATGCGGGCAATGGGTGGTGGGCATCGGCATCGGCCTGCACTTCACCCCCGTGGTGATGGAGCAGGTGATGAGCCACTTCGGCCTGATCTTCTTCGGCGCGCTGGTGACCAGCCTGTCGGCGGTGGTGGGCGTGTGGTTGATGCGGCGCACCGGTGAGGACCGGGCCACGGCGTTCTTCTCCAGCATGCCGGGCGGCTCCGGGGAGATGGTCAACCTGGGGGCGCGCAATGGCGCGGTGCTCAGTCGGGTCGCGGCCGGGCAAAGCCTGCGAGTGCTGGCGGTGGTGCTGTGCGTGCCGGCGGCCTTCAAGTACCTGCTCGGCGAGGGGGTGCCGCAGGCGCATCCGGCGACGGTCGATTGGCAATGGCTGGCGCTACTGTTTCCAGCGGGCGCCTTGCTCGCCTGGATCTGGCAGCGCCTGCGCCAGCCCAACCCCTGGCTGTTCGGTCCGCTGCTGGTGGCGGCCACCGTGAGTATCAGCTGGAACCTGCACATCGGCCTGCCCGACGGCGCCAGCCAGATGGGCCAATGGCTGATTGGCAGCGGCCTGGGCTGTCACTTCAATCGCCAGTTCTTTCGTCGCGCGCCCTCGTTCATGGGCCGCACCCTGCTCGGCACGGCGCTGACCATGCTCATCGCCAGCCTCGCGGCCTTGGGCCTGAGCGCCCTGACCCACCTGGACCTGCGTTCGCTGACGTTGGGCATGATGCCCGGCGGTATCGCGGAAATGAGCCTGACGGCCGAGAGCCTGCAACTGTCGGTGCCCTTGGTCACGGCGATGCAGGTGATGCGTTTGCTGTTTGTGCTGTTTCTGGCGGAGCCTTTGTTCCGGCACTGGAATAAAGACTCGCCCCTCGACTGATGGACAACCCACGTTTACAAGGGCGGTAGGCGCCACTCGATTGGGGTTTCGCCATTTTGCTCGAGGTATTTGTTGGTGCGGCTGAAGTGCCCGCAACCGATAAACCCGCGATAGGCCGACAGCGGTGACGGGTGCACCGAGGTCAGCACCAGGTGCTTGGTGGCGTCGATCAGCTTCTGCTTGCCCTGGGCATGGGCGCCCCACAGCAGGAACACCAGGTGCGGCTGGTGCTCGCTGACCACTTCGATGATCCGATCGGTAAAGAACTGCCAGCCCTTGCCGGCGTGGGCGTTGGCGTTGGCGCGCTCCACGGTCATGGTGGTGTTGAGCATCAGCACCCCCTGCTCGGCCCAGCTTTGCAGGTAGCCGTGGTTGGGGATGTCGATGTTCAGGTCGCGCTTGAGCTCTTTATAGATGTTCACCAGTGACGGCGGCGCCGGGATCCCCGGTTGCACCGAGAAGCACAGACCGTGGGCCTGGCCCGGGCCGTGGTAAGGGTCCTGGCCGAGGATCACCACCTTGACCTTGTCCAGCGGGGTGGAGTTGAGCGCGTTGAAAATCATCGGACCCGGCGGGTAGATCTCCTTGCCCGCGGCGTGTTCCTGGCGCAAAAACTCGCGCAGTTGAGCCATGTATGGCTGTTCGAATTCGGCACGCAGCGCCTCCTTCCAGCTCGGTTCGAGTTTGATACGGTCGTCGGAGGTCATGGGGGTACCCGCTGAAAAACAATGGGCGCACCCTAGGAAAGCCGTCCGGGCTTGTCAATTGGTCTGACGCAGAACCAGCACTTTCTGAAGACTGGGATCATACTCAACCTTCAATTTTCTGATCGAGGTCACGATGAATCTGCACTTCGAAGAGCTGACCGGCACCGATGGCGCGCGCATTGGCATCGCCAGCCTGGATGCCGAAAAGTCCCTGAATGCCCTGTCCCTGCCAATGATCCAGGCCCTGGGCGAACGTCTCGATACCTGGGCCAAGGACCCGCAAATCGTCTGTGTACTGCTGCGCGGCAACGGCGCCAAGGCGTTTTGCGCCGGCGGCGAAGTGCGCAGCCTGGCCCAGGCCTGCCTGGCGCACCCGGGCGAAGTCCCCGCCCTGGCCGGGCATTTTTTCGCCGAGGAATACCGCCTCGACTACCGCCTGCACACTTACCCCAAGCCGCTGATCTGCTGGGGCCATGGTTATGTACTGGGCGGTGGCATGGGCCTGTTGCAGGGCGCGAGCATCCGCATCGTCACCCCGAGCAGCCGCCTGGCCATGCCGGAAATCAGCATCGGCCTGTACCCGGATGTGGGCGCCAGTTGGTTCCTCTCGCGGCTGCCGGGCAAACTCGGCCTGTTTCTGGGCCTGACCGGCGCCCATATGAACGCCCGCGATGCCCTCGACCTTGACCTCGCCGACCGCTTCCTGCTGGACGAACAGCAAGAAGAACTGATCGAAGGCCTGCTGCAATTGAACTGGCAAGAACAGACGCCCATGCAGCTCAACAGCCTGCTCAAGGCCCTGCAACAGGAAGCCGTGCCCCAGTTGCCCGAGGCCCAGTGGTTGCCGCGTCGGCCACAGATCGACCAATGGCTGGATGTCAGCGACGTACGCTGCGCCTGGCGCGCCATCAGCCAGCTGCGCGAGCACAGTGACAGTCTGTTCAGCCGCGCGGCCAAGACCCTGAGCGAGGGCTGCCCGCTGACCGCGCACCTGGTCTGGGAACAGATCCAGCGAGCACGTCATCTGTCCCTGGCCCAGGTGTTCCAGATGGAATACACCCTGAGCCTGAACTGCTGCCGCCACCCGGAATTCAGCGAAGGGGTCAGGGCACGGTTGATCGACAAGGACCAGAAACCGCATTGGCATTGGCCCGACATCAATACCGTGCCCGACGCCGTGGTCGAGGCACACTTTCACAAGGCCTGGGAAGGTCGACACCCGCTGGCGGACCTATCGGACTATTAACCCCGGCAGTGGTCAGCAGCGGGCAAAAAAAAGCGGCGCTCGATGCGCCGCTTTTGCATTGCCGGTTTAGCGATTGTGGCCGCCGCGACCGTTGTCTCCGCGGCCATGATCGCCACGCCCACCGTGGTTATCACGCCCACCATGCCCGCCTCCGCCACCCCAGTTCTGCCGGTTATGGCCGTCCCAGCCACCGTTCGGATAAGGCCGATACGCCGCTCGCGGCGGGGCTTGGTAATAGCGTGGAGCCGGCTGGTAGTAGCGCGGCGACGCCTGGTAGTACCTCGGCGCAGGTTGGTAATAACGCGGGGCGGAATAGCCGCGGTCCGATGAGTAGTAGCCACCACCGGAGTAATAAGCCGGCGCCGGCGTGCTGTAGACCTCGGAACTGTAGTAGCTGGAACCTCCGTCGTAATAGGGAACGCACGCAGAAAGAGTAAAACCCAGGAACGCAGTGAGTAGAAGTCGACGATACATGGCGGCCTCCTGGACCGCGAAAGAGCCATGCCAGCGACGCTGGCCGGCGGCAGTCAAATAATGTTCTGACTGACGAGGTATCTGACCGCGAAAACCGTATCTGGTGCGACCCATGCAATACATTGATACAAGTCGCGCAGCGGTTTTCCCACCCCATAAAAAAGCGGCGTCTGATAGCGTAACGCCGCTACTTGATGGAGCAGTCTGATCGCGACCGGTATCCATCCCGGCCATGACCGTACTGACGATTCTTGTGACCTAATGGTACCCGCGGCGGTATCCGCCGTAATAGTGCGGGCCGTATCCCCCATAGTACGGGTGGTAATGGCGCGGGCCGTAATAGCCGCCGTAGTAATACGGGAAGTCTCCGTAGTAGTAGGGCGCCGGCACCGTGTACACATCCGTGCGGTAATAGCCCGGCCCGGCGTAGTAAGGCACGCACGCAGACAGGCTCGATCCGAGCACAATGGCGAACAGCATTCGACGGAACATGGCGGCCTCCTGGACCGCTGGAAGCCACCCCAGCGACGCTGGGCGGCGTCAGTCGAAACGGTAGGGCTGACACTGTTTAAGACCGTAGAAAGCCAACCCGGTGCCCAGCGAGCCACGGCCTCCGACAAATGGATTTACAGTCCGTTGCAGGCCATGGATTCAGCCAATAAATGACGCAGTTATTTCTGTGCAGTGCCACTAGAATGCTTGCATCGGTCATCGCCAACGGAATTGTCATGCCGCTCCGCTCGCCGCTGTATTCGAAACGCTCGCTGATTACCACACTGATTGCTTTACTGGGTTGCGGCTTCCTCGCCACCTCGCTGCTGAGCTATTACGCTTCGCGCGCCTCGATTCGCGACAACATCGTCAACACCGAGCTGCCACTGACCTCGGACACCGTGTATTCGGAGATCCAGAAAGACTTGGTTCGGCCGATCCTGATCTCCTCGATGATGGCCCGCGACACCTTTATGCGTGACTGGGTAGTGGCCGGCGAACAAGATCCGGGGCAAATGACCCGCTACCTTAATGAAGTCATGACCCATTACGGCGCCTACACCGCCTTCTTCGTGTCCAACAGCACCCTGACCTATTACCAGGCCAAGGGCGTGCTGAAGAAGATCAAGGCCGATGAACCCCGTGACGCCTGGTACTTTCGCGTGCGCGACATGGCGCCCACCTACGAGATCAACGTCGACCCGGACCTGGCCAACCAGGACAACCTGACCTTCTTCATCAATTACAAGGTCCACGACTACCAGGACAACTTCATCGGCGCGGCCGGCGTCGGCTTGACCGTCGACGCGGTGATCAAGCTGATCGACAAGTATCAGCAGCGCTATCAGCGCAGTGTGTATTTCGTCGACACCTTTGGCCGTATCGTCCTGACCGGGGCCGACGGTGGCCCTCAAGGCGCCCGGGCCGGGCAGTCGCTGCACGACCTGGAAAGCATGAAAGAACTGCAGGCCAAGCTGCCCAAGCCCCACAGTGGCAGCTACGAATACCTGGCCCAGGGCCAGGGGCACTTTCTCAATGTGCGGTTTATTCCCGAGCTGAACTGGTACTTGTTCGTCGATAAGCGCGAGGACGGCGCCCTCAGCGAAATCCGCCAGTCGCTGTACCTCAACCTGCTGATCTGCCTGCTGGTGACCCTGGTGGTGGCGGCCCTGCTGAGCCGGGTCATCGGTCGCTACCAGCGGCGGATCGAAACCCAGGCCACCCTCGACAGCCTGACCGGCCTGCCGAACCGGCGCGGCTTCGACCTGCTGGCCGCCCAGGCCATCCAGGAAGCCCAGCGCGAGCCCAAGCCGCTGAGCGCGCTGCTGCTGGACCTGGACCGCTTCAAGCACCTCAATGACAACTACGGGCACATGGCCGGCGATCAGGTGCTGCGCGGTTTCGCCCGAGATCTGGAGAGCTGCCTGCGTCAATCCGATATCATCTGCCGCTGGGGCGGCGAAGAGTTCATCGTGTTGCTCAAGGACACCGACAGCGAGACCGCCCTGAAAATCGCCGAGAAGATCCGCCTGCAGATCGAACAGCGGCGCTATAGCTATGAACGCCATGAGTTACAGCTGACGGTCAGCATTGGCTTGACCACCCTGCACACCGGCGACACTCTGCATAGCCTGCTGTCGCGCGCCGACCAGGCGATGTACCGGGCCAAACATTCCGGCCGCAACCGAACCTGCGTGGAGATGCCCCCCTCCGACCATGAATAAACCAGAACTCTGCCCGGCCTGCGGCGCCCGCAACGACTGCAGCCTGGCCGACCCACGCACTGCGACCAAGGCCTGCTGGTGCTTCGGCGTCAGCATCGACCCGGCGGTGCTCAAGGCTCTGCCGCCGGAACTGCGCGACCGGTCCTGCCTGTGCCCGCGCTGTGCTCAGGTCGAGGCCCAGGTGCAAGCAGCCGCCCGGCCTATCGAGTAAAATGCCCGCCCCTTGCCGACCTGCCCCTGTCCATGCGCCTTGATCGATTCCTCAGCAACCTGCCGCGTTTCAACCGCCAACAGGTCCGTCTGCTGCTGGTACAAAAGCGCATTAGAATCGATGGGGTGATGGTCAGCGACCCCCATGCCCAAGTGCGTGAGTTCAGCCGGGTGGAACTCGATGACGAGCTGCTCCAGGCCGGGGCGCCGCCACGCTACTTCATGCTGCACAAACCCCAGGGCTGCGTCAGTGCCACCCGCGATCCGAAGCATCGCACCGTGGTCGACCTGCTGGATGAGCCGGACAAGGAACAACTGCACATCGCCGGGCGCCTGGACTACAACACCACGGGGCTGTTGCTGATCACCAACGACGGCAGTTGGTCACGACGCCTGACCCAACCGCAGACCAAACTGCCAAAGATCTACTACGTCGAGACCGAGCAGGAGCTCGGCCCCGAGTACGTCAGCACCTTCGCCCAGGGCCTGTACTTCGCCTTCGAAGACCTCACGACCCAGCCCGCCGACCTGCTTATCCTCGGCCCGCACTGCGCGCGGCTGGCGATCGTCGAAGGGCGCTATCACCAGGTCAAGCGCATGTTCGGCCACTTCAACAACAAGGTCATGCGCCTGCACCGCGAGCGCATGGGGCCGCTGATACTGGACGAGGCACTTGCCCCCGGCCAATACCGGGCCCTGACCAACGCCGAAATCAGCCAAGTCTGACTACCGTCCCAGGGCCTGAATGACCACTGGGCAGAACGTGTAGAACAATTTACCCGCGACACTTGCGGGTTCGCCCTTAGCCTGCTTGAATCAGACCGTCGGCCGAAATGTGACCGATGAGTCACCACCATACTTCTAAGAAACCTTTTGCCGGCAGTGAGTCCTCAGGCTCCGCCTTCCCACCGGCAAATGCCCGCCTATAACAACACCCGTCGACCTGCCTTACCGGATCGACATGGGCCCCCAAGATTCCCAGGCGTATGCCTACCTGTCACAAATCACGTGCAAGCTCTATTGCGCGCATACCCGCTTGCCAGGAGTCTTATGACATGAGGCCAGAAATCGCTGTGCTGGATATACAGGGTCAGTATCGGGTTTACACGGAGTTCTATCGCGCAGACGCCGCAGAAAAGACCATCATTTTGGTCAACGGCTCGATGGCCACAACTGCGTCGTTTGCCCAGACGGTGAAAAACCTGCACCCGCAATTCAATGTGGTGCTCTACGACCAGCCCTATGCCGGTCGCTCCAAGCCCCACAACCGCCATGAAAAAATGCTCACCAAGGAAGCCGAAGGGCAGATCCTGCTGGAGCTAATCGACCACTTTGCCGCCGAACACGTGATGTCCTTTTCCTGGGGCGGGGCAGCCACCCTGGTGGCCCTGGCGCACCGTCCGCGGCGTATCGAAAAGGCCGTGATCAGCTCGTTCTCCCCGGTGATCAACGAACCGATGCGCGACTACCTCGAACGCGGCGTCGACTACCTCGGCAGTCGCGACGGCCATCGGGTCGGGCACCTGGTCAACGACACCATCGGCAAGCACCTGCCATCGCTGTTCAAACGCTTCAACTACCGACATGTCAGCAGCCTGGCTGAACACGAATACGGGCAGATGCATTTTCATATCAGCCACGTGCTCAACAGCGATCGCTTGTGCTACCTCAAGGCGGCAAAAGCCATCGACATACCGGTGCTGTTCATGAACGGTGAGTGGGACGAATACACGGCAGCCAGTGACGCCAAGCTTTTCGCCAACCACGTGCAGCACTCAAGCTTCAGCACCATCCAGGCCACCGGGCACTTCCTCGACATGGAGCATAAAGCTGCGTGCCGCGACAGTCGCCAGGCACTCATGGGCTTCCTCAAGCCCTCGAAGCACGAAAGCCGTGCGCGCTATCACTACGTACAGGACCAACATGCATTGGCGATCTGAAACAGCGTCATCGCAGGCAAGCCACCACTCCTGAGCCGCCCATCGTCACCTCAGGAGTCGGCTTGCCCGCGATAGACTGCTCGCCGGCGCTTCACGCAAATGCAGGCTCTGCAAAGAAAAACTTCAAATCCGTTGCCACATCTGGTACAAAGTCAGCCGTTCCGAGCGGGTGTCGTATAATGGCATTACTCCAGCTTCCCAAGCTGATAACGAGGGTTCGATTCCCTTCACCCGCTCCACTTCTCTTCTCACTCGCTGCTCCCCCTGAAATCTGCGGGGCATACAGCGAGAGCGTCACGTAACCCTGCTCAGGGTTCATCCACGTGACCCAAGACAACAACCTCTGATACTGCTCGAACGCCACCTGAGTCTTTCGCCTCTCAGTTGCTATGCACTGCGCTCTTAAAACAGCTCGGGGCATTTGAAGTCCCACGCGTAGATTTTCATGTCCTTGATTTCTTCGCCGATGGTGGCAACGCCAAGGCATCTGCAGCGCTTTGCGGGCGATGGTGAATGACATTCCTTCCTTTATCGGGACTTGTATCGACCCCGGGGCCTAGATCCATCACTTCAAGCAGACTGACTGCACGTGGCAGGCAGATGCATAGCGGACCTGGATTCACCCGCCAGTTTTCAACCCTTTGTGTGCCCGGATTGATTGCTGTCCTGCCACCCGACGCGTTGTAATAGCGCTCGCCAAAACGGCAGAGCGACCACGCTAGCCGTCTGATCCCCCCCACCTCAGGACACGCAATGAACACAGCTCGTCTTTCCATTCAAAACTACGTGCTGGCAAAGGATGGCAATCGTCCGTACCTGCTCAACTCAGCCTTTATGCCCCAGGCCGCGCTGGACATGGTGGTGAACACAGGTTCGATTTCATTCCCGCCCCATGTCGAAGGCCTTGAGGGCATAGCTGAGGTACTGGTCAGTCGCTTCGGCCAGACCTTCGAGAACGTCTACACCTTCTGCCTGAGCCGTCCGCCGCAGGCCGATGCCGACACCTTCGACTGCACCTGGCTGGTCGGCATGTCCGATAAGAGCACCGGGCAGGTTCGGGTTGGCTGCGGTCTGTACCAATGGCGCTTCCATGAGCAATCGAAACGCGTCGAGCACCTGACCATCACCATCGAACACATGGAGACCCTACCCGCCAGCGACCTGCCAGCGGTCATGGATTGGTTGTCGGACCTCAACTACCCCTGGAGCAACCCAGAAGAACTGGCGCGCTCGGCCCCCAGCATCGACGCATTGAAGCCGGTGCTCCGATACGTACTGGACGGCGAGGCCAACTGATAACAGCGCCCCCCGCTGGCCTTGAATCAGCCAAAGCCGCGCACAGAAAAACGCAGTCCTGGCTGAACTGACACGACTTCCCGCCTCTGCCAGCGGCTGCACCTGAACCGGTCGGCCGCTGCGTTCTTTGCCCAGCCTTTACCCAATTCCTGGCGCCGGCCATGAAGGATTCGGCAATACCGCCAGCAACCGCCCTCGCCCGAAGCTGCCTACCCTTGAACCTGCACACTGAAAATCGCAGTGGTTATAGCGTTGATCAATATCGTTTCATGGGTATAGCAACCACCAATCACACCACAAGGAGGTGCGGTGAACAGTCGGTATTTGATCGGTCAGATCGTTGCGGATAGCTGCCAGCTGGTGCGTGTTCGAGGCAGCCACCATCACTTCAAGCACCCGAGCAAACCCGGGGTGGTGACGATCCCTCATCCGAAAAGGACCTGCTGAAAAAGACCGCCATCCGTATTTTAAAACAGGCGCTGCTGATGTGATTCCAGCCACCAGCGCCCCGGAGGACCTGACTCATGCTGTACCCGATTGCGATTTCCAGCGGCGATGAGCAACACGCCTGGGGCGTGGAAGTACCCGATATTCCCGGTTGTTTTTCAGCCGGCGACGACCTGGACGATGCTATGGGCATGGCCCGCGAAGCCATCGAAGGGCACTTCGAGATCCTCACCGAAACCGGCGCCGCCATACCGGTAGCGAACAAGGTCACCCTGCCCGGCTACCTGCTGAACAGCATCGACGACTATGCACTGCATCACCCCGAGGAAAAAAGCCGCTCGGGGTTCCTGGCCTCTGCCGCGCTCAAGGTGTTGCAGCAGGCTTGAACCCTCGGCACGCCGGCAGACGGCCACCGTCCCGTGTCGCTGCCGGACACTTCTCGGCGAGCACAACTACGTCCAGGTCGTAACCAGCCCATGGGCGGGGGCAGAAACTTCTACGATAAAACCTCGCCTCCCACCGTAGACCTCGCCCATGCGCCCGTCCCTGCTCGCTCCCTTGCTTGCCCTCTCGCTGGCCACCGGCAGTTGCCTCGCCGGCCCTCGGTTCGATCACCTTTATGCCTTCGGTGACAGCTATTCCGATAACGGTGCCAGCGACCGGCTGACCCAGGAGATGCTGGTGCATCAGGTCAAGGACGCCCAGCGCCTGCCCGGCGATCTGTACTGGAAGGGACGCTGGAGCAATGGCCCGACCGCCGTGGAAGTACTGGCCCAGGAGCTTGAACTGTCCCTGAGCGACTTCGCCGTCGGCGGCGCAAAAAGTGGCCACAACAACTACTACGCCTGGATGACGCCCTACCGCGACACCGGTGTTTCCGGGCAGATCGATGCCTACCTGGCCAATACCCAGGGCGGCAAGGCTGATCCCCAGGCGCTGTACTTCATCTTTATTTCCGCCAACGATTTTTTCGAATACGCCGACTTCGCCCACAAGGAACCTATCGCCGAACTCGCCGCCAGCAGCATCGACCATATCCGCAGCGCCGTCGGCCGCTTGGCCAAGGCCGGGGCCAGGCATTTTCTGGTGGTGGGCAGTACCGACCTGAGTCATAGCCCGGCGGTGGTCGCCGGCGGCCAGACCGAGCAGGCCAGAACCTATCAGCAGTTGTTGCAACAACAATTGCCCGGCCTACTGGTTGCCGACAGCAAGCAATGGGGAGTCGATATTACCTACTTCGACCACATCGCCTTCAGCGACCAGCTACGCCACAACGCCCCGGCAGAAGGCCTGAGCCAGCTTGATCAACCCTGCCAGCCGACCTACCCCCAGGTGCAAACCGCGTGTACCCGGCCAGACGCCTACTTTTATTGGGATGAATGGCATCCGACCCGCAAGGTCCACGCCCTGGCCGGCGAAGCCATGGCCAAGGCGCTGGGCCAGGCCCACTAAGCGCTTCTTAAAAACTCTGCCCCAGGGGGAAACGGTCAGCCCCGCTCCAGGCCAAAAACCGCTCCTGCGGCATTGGCCGGGCGAGGAAATACCCCTGGGCCTCGTCGCAACCAAATGAGCGCAACATCTGCAGGCACTTGAAGCTTTCGATCCCTTCGGCCACGGTGCGGTAACCCAGTTCGCGGGCCAGGCTGATCACCGAACGGGTGATTTTCTGGTGCTGCGCGTTGCTTTCGATGTCGGTGACCATAGACCTGTCGAGCTTCACCACATTGGCCGGGATCTGATGCAAATAGGCAAAGTTGCTGTAACCGGAGCCGAAGTCATCGATGGCCACGTCCATGCCCAATTCACGAATCTTGATCAGTTGTGCCAGCACCCGCGGGTTGGAGCGCAGCCAGGCGCCTTCGGTGATTTCCACCTCAAGCCGCTGCGGATCGATAGCGTGGCGTTCGCAGGCATGCCGGAGCACTTCGGCGATGTCCTGGTCTTCAAAATCCTTGGGCGAGAGGTTGATCGACAGCTTGCTGACCTGGGGCAGGCTCCAGCACTGCAACTTGCTCAACACCGTATCGATCACCCAATGGGTGACGCGATGGATCAGCGCGTTGCGCTCCATCACCGGAATGAACTCCGCCGGTGAGATCAGGCCGAGCCGCGGGTGCTCCCAGCGGATCAACGCTTCGGCACTGACCTGCGCGCCATCGGGCAGGGCAAAGCGCGGCTGGAACATCAGGTAGATCTGGCCCGTCTCCAGGGCTTCGTTGATGTCCGACGCCAGGTTGAATGCGCGGCGATACGCCTGGTCGCGCACCACATCGTAGTGAGCCCAGCAATGATGGCGCATGGTCGCCAACTCCAGGGCGAACATGGCCTTGCGCAGCGCATCCTGGACCGATGGCGAGTCGATGCTGAACTCCACCGTGCCGGCACAGACGCCCGGGACCATCGGCAGATCCAGCTTCGGCGGCCGGCGCCGCAAGCGGCTGACCAGGGCATCGAGAAACTGATCGAGGCTCGCAGTGCCTGCAGGCAGCAGGAAGCCGAAGCGCTTGACCGACACGTGATAAATCCGCACGTGGCGCCCCAGGTAGTTCTGCAACTGCTGCGCCACGAAACGGATGATGGTCTCGAACGGCGACATGCCCATCGCCAGGGTCAGTTCGTGGGCCAGGGCCATGTCCACCGCATCGATCAACACCAGCACGCGCTTTTCGCCGGGGTGCTGCTCAACCAGGTCCAGCAGGTCGCTCTGAAACTGCTCGCGATTGGGCAAGCTGGTCACCGGGTCAAGGCGGCGCAGGCATTGGCGCAGTTCGATCTGCTCCATCACCATCGATGCCAGGTCACACAACTGCTGGCGCTCGGCGGAGTTGAGCTGCTGCGGCGACCTGTCGATCACGCACAAACTGCCAATCGCGTGCCCCGAAGAGGTCAGCAACGGCGCGCCGGCATAGAAGCGAATCCCCGGCTCCTCGGTGACCAGAGGATTATTGAAAAAACGCACATCACGGTAGGCGTTCTCCACCTCGAACACCTCCCGCGCGTTCACCGTGTAGGCGCAGAACGACTGTTCGATCGGGGTCTCATCGAGCGAGAACCCCACCCGCGACTTGAACCACTGCCGGTCACGGTCCACCAGGGTAATCAGGGCCATGGGCACCTTGAAATACTCGGCGGCCATGCGGCAGATCCGATCAAAATTCTCGCAACGAGCAGTGTCCAGCAATTCCAGAGCATAGAGAGCAGCCAGCCGCTGCTCCTCGGCCAGAGCCTTATCGGGCATACAAGCGCTTGGACAGGGATAAGCGGATTTTCACAACAAAAACCTATTTCGCAGGGGGTGCCAAGGGGGCACTGGGAAAGGGGAAATCATAGTGTTTCGGTAATGGCATTACGATACTAGCCGACAGGATGCCGCAGTCACCCAAACTTGCCAATTCCGTCCGTCGGACCGACGGTCATTTTCAACCCACGAAACCTGGTCCACCGCTCTGCAACGGACCTGACGCGCCCCTATCGCCCATCCCGCGGGCACAAAAAAAGCGATCCCGGGATCGCCTTTTTTGCTCACGCCAAACCTACGCTCAGTTGACCCAGGCCCCGACCCGCAGATGCCAGCCATCGTTGTGCTGCTCCCAATGCGGCTGGATACAACGATAGCCGGCGCGTACCGGTTACCAGTAGCCAATACCTCTGTGTAACAACGCCCCTTGTTTCCACCCTGCTCCTGCCGGGTATAAATCTTGTAACAGCTGAGAACTGTCTGATTGCTGAACCTGCTGCCAACAAATACGCATGGCGCTGGAAGTCGTGAGCTAAGGCAGATGCACCTGGTCAGCCGTCAAACCACCTCGCGTAGACACTTGGTAACGATCTCGCCGGCCACAGCCATTTAAAACTGGCATAATTTTTGCTATGGTCCGTCATCGCAATTCAGCCCCGGCGCTCTCGCCCGAGAGAGTGCCCTTCCAGGTGCGGCAAGCTTGATGCCCCACCTGATACCGCTGCCTGATTGAGTGCCCCTCCCCTGCCAACCGCTCGACCCGAGATCGACGATGCAGGGGTAAAAGCCGGGTGGGCCCTCCCAGGCAGGAGAACTGATGAGGTGATCCAATCAATATGAGCAGTACTGCACACATCTATAGCGCTGGATGGACCCTGGTGTTTCTGGCGGGATTCCTGTCCCTGGCCATCCAGTTTTACCTGGCCTGCTTCAAGCTCGACGAAATGCTCGGCCACCTCAGCCGCTGCCGCACGGTGCTGGTGCGCAAGCCGCTGCTGGGCAACGACCCCCTCAGCCGTTTTTTCATGCTGACCTGCATTGCCAGCCTGTTCGCCCTGCCCCACACCTTCCTGCGCAATGGCGGTCTCAACGTCAAGGACTACAAGCGCTTCCCCCTGGGGCTCAAATACCTGATCACCGGCTTTCAACTGCTGGCCGTGATCGCCGGCCTGACCTGGCTGGCCCTGTGGCGCATCGGCCATTACCTGGTGCCTTGATCGCCGGCCCGAGGTGCGCTTCAGATCAGTCTGATTGTTTGGCCTGCAATTGCACATGAGAATCGCTTCCAATTAAAAGGAGGCACTCTGAATGTCCACGCAAACTCGCCCATACACCTGGCGCCTATGGTCCACCTCGCTGGGGCTGATGGCCGCCAGCCAGGTCGGTGTCGCAGCGCAAACCAGCGAATCGACCGAAGATAAAAAACGCGCCTCGCCGGTACTGACCCTGGAGGCGACCGATGTGCTCGGCGAGCACCGTGAGGGCTACAAGCGCGATAGCGCAAGTTCGCCGAAGTTCACCGCGCCGCTGCGTGACACCCCCAGGTCGATCACCATCATTACCGAAACCCTGATGCAGGATCGCGCCGTGACCTCCCTGGCCGATGCCCTGCGCACCACGCCGGGCATTACCTTCGGCGCCGGCGAAGGCGGCACGCCACTGGGGGACCGCCCCTTCATTCGCGGCTATGAGGCCAGCACCGACATCATGATCGACGGCATTCGTGATGTCGGCCGGATGACCCATGAAACCTTCAATATCGAGCAAGTGGAAATTCTCAAGGGCCCGGGCTCGGTCTATTCCGGACGCGGCTCGACCGGCGGCAGCATCAACCTGGTGAGCAAAGCCGCCCAGCAGGAAGACTTCATCGCCGGCAGCCTCAAGCTCGGCACCGATCAATTGCGCCGCAGCACCCTCGACATCAACCACTACCTGCCTGAGCAGAACATGGCGCTGCGCCTGAACGCGATGAAGCATGAAGCCGACACCCCGGGTCGCGACCATGTCGAAGTCAGCCGCTGGGGCATCGCGCCCACTTTCTCCTTCGGTCTCAATACCGACACCCGCGGCACCCTCAGCTACTACCACCTGCAGAGCGATGACATGCCCGACCTGGGCCACCCGTTTTCACCAAGCCGCAACAAGCCGGCCAAGGTCGACCGCGACAACTTCTACGGTTTCACCGACCGCGATTTCCGCAAGACCTCCAGCGACCAGGCCAGCCTGCAACTGGAACACGACGTCAACGAACACCTGACCCTGCGCAACACCACCCGTGGCGGACGTGGCATGCAGAACTACATCATGACCCGGCCCTTTATCGAGACCGCAGCCCAGGAGCAAGGCAACCAGGTGATGCTCGCTTCCCGCGCGCGTAACGTGGTCAACACCTCGCTGATCAACCAGACCGACGTCTTCGGCAAGTTCCACACCGGTGCCATCGGCCACAGCTACAGCGCCGGGGTCGAACTCTCCCGCGAACGCATCGACAACAAGGCGCGCTATGGCTCGGTGCGCGATCCGGACAAAGGCAACCTTGCAGACCCCGACACCCACGCCCGCTATACCCCGGTGCCGGCCGGCGACGGCAGCCACACCGTGGTCAAGCACAACAACCGCGCACTCTATGCCATGGACACCCTGGCCCTGCACGAGCAGTGGGACCTGAACCTGGGACTGCGCTACGACAACTACCACGCGCGCAATGCCACACAGAGCAACCGCGCCAACCTGTGGAGCTATCAGGCCGGCCTGGTATTCAAGCCGGTGCACTACGCCAGCATCTACCTGAGCTACGGCACCTCGTTCAACCCGTCCGGGGAAACCGCCGGGCAATCCGGCGGTGCCGACGGTCCAGCCGGGGGTGGTTTGAAAGCCCAGAACCTGGACCCGGAAAAAAGCCGCAGCCTGGAATTGGGGACCAAGTGGGACCTCTTCGATGAAAAATTGTCGCTGACCGCCGCCGTGTTCAAGACCGAGAAAACCAACGCCCGCTCCTACGATCCGATCACTGGCGACGTGGCCCTTACCGGCAATAACGAGGTGCGAGGCTTTGAAGTCGGCGCGACCGGGCACCTGAGCGAACGTTGGGAGGTGATGGCCGGCTACACCTACCTCGACGCAAAAACCACCCGATACGCTGATTCCACGACGAACTTCGACGGCAACCGCTCCAAATTCATCGCCCCCAACAGCGCCAGCCTGTGGAGCACCTACCTGCTGACCGAGCACTGGAAGATCGGCGGCGGCGCCACCTATATGGACAAGCGTTATGTGGACGACGCCAACCTCAAGATCCTCGACGCCTACTGGCGTTACGACGCCATGGTCGCGTACCGGGTGAACAAGAACCTCGACCTGCAATTCAACGTGTTGAACCTGACCGACGAAACCCTCTACGACGCCTCCCATGTCGGCGTCTTCGCCACCGTAGCCCCCGGGCGTTCGGCGGAAATGACCGCTAACCTGCGGTTCTGAAATCCCACTGTTGCCTCACAAACCTGCCGCAGGCTCGGGCCGCGTTCGGACGCTGGCCCTGACAACCGCTATAAATCTCCCGGTTTACCGGCGCCTGTTAGGGACAGCGCAGCCTCGCGGTGCTCGGCAGCGGCAACAGCTACCTCAACAACGCCTGAATATCCCGATACAAGGCCTGCGGAATCTGCACCCCATGCTGCTGGCTGCGCGCGCGCGCCTCAAAACGCCGTTGCGAAGGCAGGCGCGCGCCTTGCCCGGTGATCGCCTGAAACAATCCTTCGGCACGGGCCAAACCCTGCTCGTAATCGCCCCCCAAAAATACCTTGGGATCGAACGCCAGAATCAATTCGCCATGGCAAGGCGCAGCGCCAACGCCTTCGTCAAACGCCATGGACTCGGCGCTGGTCAGGTCGCCGATGAGCGCCCCGGCCAGCAATTCGATCATCGCCGCCAACGCCGAGCCCTTGTGCCCGCCGAAGGTTTGCATGGCGCCTTTCAACGCCGCCTTGGCATCGGTGGTGGGCTGGCCCTGGGCGTCGATGGCCCAGTGTTCGGGAATGGCCTTGCACTGGCGGGCGTGGAGTTCGATATCACCACGGGCGATGGCGCTGGTGGCGAAATCGAACACAAACGGATGGCCGCCCGGTCGCGGCCAGGCGAACGCCAGGGGGTTGGTGCCGAACACCGGCTGCTTGCCGCCCGCCGGGGCGACCCAACTGTGGCTGGGGTTCATCGCCAGGCCCACCAGCCCGGTGGCGGCAATGGCTTCGACCTCTGGCCACAAGGCCGAAAAGTGAAAACAGCGCTTGATCACCATCGCTGCAATGCCCTGGCTGCGGGCCTTCTCGGCCAGCAAGGGCAGGCCGGTCTTGAAACTCAGCAGCGAATAGCCGTAATGCGCATCCACCTCCAGCACCCCGGCGCTGATGTGCCGCACGCTGGGTTCGGCCTGGGGATCGACCTTGCCCTCGCACACCGAACGCACGCAGCCGAGCAAGCGGTACACACCATGGGAGTGGCACTCATCGCGCTGGCCCTGGGTCACCACCTCGGCAATCGCCTGCGCGTGGGCCTCCGACAGCCCATGGCGGGTCAGTACCTGCAGCGACAGGGCGTGGACTTGATCCAGTGACAAGTTGACGTGTTCAGACATGGCAGGGCCTCATGACCTGGGAACGGCCGCCCCGATCAATGGAGCAGGACGCCGTGATGAGCGGGGCTCGCTTGAGCCGGCGAATGCAGCAAAAGACACAGGGTCGCCCTTTAACCCTGCGCGGGCTTGAGCCTTTTCGCCCACATCAGTGACGAAATCAGCACAAATACTGGCTCGACAACGGGGACTCGGCCCGGGCCTTAAACTGTGCTGATTTCGTCTTCACCAGCGATGAAAACCCACAAGCGACCGCCCCCACTCGCGGCTCACTCTGTAGGCCTTTCTCGCCAGGTGATGCCATGAAACGAATAACCGTCATCGATTCACACACAGGGGGCGAGCCCACTCGCCTGGTCATCGACGGCTTCCCCGAGCTGGGCAATGGCTCGATGGCCGAACGCCTGGCGCTGTTGCAACGCGAGCACGATCACTGGCGCACCGCCTGCGCCCTGGAACCGCGGGGCAGCGACGTGCTGGTGGGCGCGCTGTTGTGCGAGCCACAGGCGGCCGACGCCTGTGCCGGGGTGATCTTCTTCAATAACAGCGGTTACCTGGGCATGTGCGGTCACGGCACCATCGGCCTGGTGCGCTCACTGCATCACCTGGGGCGCATCGAACCGGGGGTGCACCGCATCGAAACCCCGGTGGGCACCGTCGAGGCCACCTTGCACGACGACCTCTCGGTCAGCGTGCGCAATGTCCCAGCCTACCGCTATCGCCACGCCGTGGCGCTGGACGTGCCTGGGCATGGGCGGATCCACGGCGATATCGCCTGGGGCGGCAACTGGTTCTTCCTGATCAGCGACCATGGCCAGCGCATTGCCCTGGATAACGTCGAGGCCCTGACCCAGTACACCTGGGCCGTGCGCGAGGCCCTGGAGGCAGCCGAAATTCGCGGCGCCAACGACGGGCTGATCGACCATATCGAACTGTTCGCCGACGACCCCGATGCCGACAGCCGCAACTTTGTGCTGTGCCCGGGCAAGGCCTACGACCGCTCACCCTGCGGCACCGGCACCAGCGCCAAGCTGGCGTGCCTGGCCGCCGACGGCAAACTCGCCCCCGGTGCCACCTGGCGCCAGGCCAGCGTGATCGGCAGCCAATTCAGCGCCCACTATGAGCAGGCCGGCGAACAGATCATCCCGACCATTCGCGGCACCGCCCATATCAGCGCCGAAGCCACCCTGCTGATCCAGACTGACGACCCCTTCGGCTGGGGCATCCTGCCGTGAGCGAAACGGCCCAGGCCGATGTGATCGTGATCGGCGCCGGGATCATCGGCGCCGCCTGTGCCCATGAATTCGCCCGGCGCGGCCTGCGGGTGCGGGTGCTGGACAACGCCAGCGTTGGCGCCACCGGTGCTGGCATGGGCCACCTGGTGGCGATGGACGACAATCCCGCCGAACTGGCCCTCAGTCATTACTCCATCGGCCTCTGGAACCTCCTGCGCGAACACCTGCCGGCCGCCTGCGCCTACCGCAATTGCGGCACCCTGTGGCTGGCCGCCGATGCCGGGGAGATGGACCTCGCGCGCAGCAAGCAACGAACCCTGGCCGAACATGGCGTGGCGGGCGAGTTGCTCAGTGCAGACCGCTTGGCCGAACTCGAACCCATGCTCCGCAAGGGGATGGGCGGCGCACTGAAGATTCCGGGCGACGGCATTCTCTACGCGCCGGCCACGGCCAACTGGTTACTGCAAAGCCAGCGGGGTATCACGCGCCAGGTCGCCACGGTGACGGCGGTCGCGGCCAATCGGGTCGAACTCGACGATGGCCGCGTGCTGCACGCGGAATACGTGGTGCTGGCCAACGGTTTTGCCGCCCGGCAGTTGCTGCCCGAATTGCCACTGCGACCGAAAAAGGGCCACCTTCTGATCACCGACCGCTACCCGAGCCAGGTCGCGCATCAGTTGGTGGAGCTGGGCTACGCCGCGAGCGCCCATGCCAGCGACGGCACCTCGGTGGCATTCAACGTGCAACCGCGCCCCACCGGACAGTTGCTGATCGGCTCGTCCCGCCAATTCGACACCCTGGACCCGGCCGTCGAACCCGCCGTCCTCGCACCCATGCTGCAACGGGCGGTGGATTACCTGCCGGCGCTGGCCGAACTCAACGGCATTCGCGCCTGGACCGGCTTTCGCGCCGCCAGCCCCGACGGCTTGCCATTGCTCGGCCAGCACCCACGGCAAGCGGGGCTGTGGCTGGCCCTCGGGCATGAAGGCCTGGGCGTGACCACCGCCCCGGGCAGCGCCCGCGTGCTGGCAGCGCAGATGCTCGGCGAGACATCGCCCATCGACCCTCGTCCCTATTTGCCCGAACGCTTCGCCGCCCTCACCGGAGACACGCGATGATCATCTACCTCGAGCAGCAGGCCCTCACCGTGCGCGATGGCCTGACCGTCGCCGCGGCCCTGGCCCACAGCGGCGATGAGCGCACTCGCCGCTCATGCAGCGGTGCCCCGCGCGCGCCGTTCTGCGGCATGGGCATTTGCCAGGAATGCCGCATGACCATCGACGGCCGGCGCCAGCTCGCCTGCCAAACCCTGTGCCGCGAAGGCATGCACGTGGAGCGCAGCCTATGACCGAGCAACGATTGGACTGTGACATCCTGATCGTCGGCAGCGGCCCGGCCGGTCTCGCCGCCGCCCAGGCCGCCAGCCGCAGCGGCGCCTCGCTGGTGGTGATCGACGACAACCCGCGCCCCGGCGGGCAGATCTGGCGCAACGGCCCGGACACTCGGCTGGCCCCAGCCGTGCGCGAGCGCTTCAAGGTCCTGGACTCACCGCAACTGCGCTACCTCAGCGGCACCCGCATCATCGACGCCGCCGGGCCCCAGGCGTTGCTGCTGGAGGATGCCGAACACGCTTGGATTATCGACTACCGGCAACTGATTCTGTGCTGCGGCGCCCGCGAGTTGCTGCTGCCCTTCCCCGGCTGGACGCTGCCCGGGGTCACCGGTGCCGGGGCCTTGCAGGCGCTGCTGAAAAACGGCCTGCCATTGCGCGGTGAGCGCGTGGTGGTGGCTGGCAGCGGCCCGCTGCTGTTGGCCAGTGCCGCCAGTGCTCGCCAGGCTGGCGCCCGGGTGACGCGAGTCCTGGAACAAGCGCCAGGCGCCGCACTGGCTCGCTTTGCCACAGGCCTGTGGCGCTGGCCGAGCAAGATCCGCCAGGCCCTGACCCTGGCCACCCCGGCCTATCGCAGCAACGCCCATGTGCTGGAAGCCCTGGGCGAGCAACGGCTGGAAGCGGTGCGAATCCGCCAGGGCAACAGCACCCTTGAGCTGCCCTGCGAGCGCCTGGCCTGCGGTTTTGGCCTGGTGCCCAACACCCTGCTCGCCAGCCACCTGGGCTGCCAGTTGCAAGACCACGCCATCGTTGTCGATCACCAGCAACGCACCACGGTGCCGGGGGTTTTGGCGGCGGGCGAATGCACCGGGGTCGGCGGCAGCGAGCTGGCGCTGATCGAAGGCGAAATTGCCGGTCTGGTCGCCAGTGGCCAGGCGTCTGCAGCCGCCGCGCTGAACCTGCGACGCCAGCACTGGCAGGCTTTTGCCAATCAGGTTCGCAGCACCTTTGCCTTGCGGCCCGAGGTGCTGCAACTGGCGCGCCCCGATACCCTGCTGTGTCGCTGCGAAGACGTGGCCTTTTCCGCCATCGCCGAGCAACCCGGCTGGAACGCCGCCAAGCTGCAATCGCGTTGCGGCATGGGCGCTTGCCAGGGCCGGGTCTGCGCCACGGCGGCGCAAGCCCTGTTCGGCTGGGCCCCACCCCGACCGCGCACGCCCCTGGTGCCGGCACGTATTGCGACCTTGCTCAAGCATTAGGGTCTGTTGATGTTTGGTGACGAGCCGCGTTGCTGGGCCAAATGTCAACAGCCCCTAGGGGAACAGCGCAGCGCCGCCCTTGCCACAACCCGCTGCCTCGCCATAATGAGCAGCGGCTGAAAGCCAGGTCATTCAAGGAACGGCAGCATGATCGAACCCGCCACCCTGCACCGGTTGCCCGCCGCCCTGGCGCGCCAACGCCCCGAAGACATCGAGAGCCTGCTGGGCAGCATGGCGCTGATCGCGCCGCTGCTCGATACCATTGCCAACGCAGTGTTTTTCATCAAGGACCTGCAGGCCCGCTATCTGATCGCCAACCTGACCCTGGCCCAGCGCTGCGGCTTCAAGAACATCGAACCGCTGCTGGGCAAGACGTCCGCCGAGGTGTTCCCGGCGGTGCTTGGCCCGGTTTATACCGAGCAGGACCAGCGGGTGCTGCGCCACGGCATCAGCATCAAGGGCCAACTGGAACTGCACCTGTACGGCAGCCGCGAACCCGGCTGGTGCCTGACCCATAAATTGCCGCTGCACGGGCGCGCGGGGCAGATCATCGGCATGGCCGGCATCTCCCTCGACCTGCAAGCAGCCCACGATACCCACCCGGCCTATGAGCGCCTGGCGGCGGTGGACCGCTACATTCGCGAGCACTACAGCGAGGCGATCCGCCTCGATCAGTTGACCGCGATTGCCGACCTGTCCATCGCCCAGCTGGAACGCTACTGCAAGCGCATCTTCCACCTCACGCCCCGGCAGATGATCCACAAGGCGCGCCTGGAGCACGCTTCGCGCCTGCTGCTGGGCGAGTTGCCCATCACCGAGGTGGCGCTGCAATGCGGCTACACCGATCACAGCGCGTTCAGCCGCCAGTTCAAGGCCTTGACGGGTATCAGCCCACGGCAATTTCGCCACAACGCCACCCGCTAGAGCCCGGACGAGCTGTCACTCGCGGCAGAAGGTGGTGTATTCGAACAGGGTGGCGAACCCCGCCCGGCGGTAGATCGACAAACCGTCAATCGATGCCTCAAGCACGCAACACCGGGCGCCCTCAGCCTTGGCATACGCCAGGGCGTGCTGGATCAATGCGCTGGCATAGCCCCGGTGCTGGAACTCGCGCTGGGTGCCGATATCGTCAAGCCGGGCCACCCCAGGCCCCAGGGACAAGGTCAGCGAACACACCGGCGATTGCTCGAGATACAGGCTGAAATGGCGCAGCGAACGCCCCCCTGCCAACGCCGCCCGATGCCGTGCCAGGTACTGGCCAATGCCCTCGGCGCCGGACTCGAAGGCACTCGCCACCGGCCGCGACCAGTCGTCCAGATGCTGGTCGGTACAGCGGATATCGACCGGGCCGGGCTGCGCCCCCGCCGCCTGCCAGGTCGTGAGGTCCAGGTGCATACAGGTGGTCTGGTCGCTCGCCAGCAACTGCTGTTGCTGCAATTGCTCATGCACCTGCGCCACCAGCGCATCGCGCACCACCACGCAAAACGGCATCTGCGTGCGTTGCAGAAAGTCGATACCCTGGGCCAGTTGCGACGCCAGCTCAGGGTCGGCCTGCTTCACCAGCAGCAGGTTCAGACTGCTGGCCTCGACCCCGGTGCAGTAGGCGCTGAGGCTGCCGCCAAACTGCCGATACAACTGGGAAATGGCGACGAAGAAATCATCCTCCGCCTGGTGATAAAGCTCGATAACCGAACTATCCGCGCTGGACCTCATGCCTGCCTCCCTGAAACCGTCGCCCCCTCAGCGGCGCGACAGGCCCCACGGTAAGCCCGCAGCTGAGGCGATTCCAGCCTCGTCCCGTTTTATTGTGCGAAGAAGTATTTTCATCTGTAAGCGCCAAACTCGCGAGTTATCGCAATCCGCCAGGCTTGCCCCCGACGCCCGTTGCAGGCGCCAGGAGCCGAGCCGACTTTATTCGTAATAGCCGATGGTCTTTTTCAGGGAATCCGAATACTCGTAGATATCGTCGATGGAGTTGAGCGGATGGCGGGTTTCATTTTTGTCCTGGTCAAAGATCCCGATGTACTTTTGCGAGCGATTGAAGTGCAGGCGGCAGATGGGTTTTCGGTTGTTGTCATCAAGCAAGATCCCGAAGTAGCTCTGGGTATCTCGCTGCACAATGCGCTTGGCGTCGACCACTGAACGCACTACCGCGCGCACGATGTGGTACCCCTCCAGCTCCTCCAAGGTGGTAAACACCTTGTCGTCGACCTGATCCAGCTCCTCTTCCTCCGTGACACCCGCAGCCTTGCCGACCGAGGTCATGGCGGCCATTGGCGGTTGAAGCGCGCCACTCATTGCTGACTTGAGCCGATCATTGATCTGGTCATTGAGAAATTGCCCCAGGGCCTTTCTCGTCAGTTCATAAAACTGCTCGCGAACCTTCTGTGTGATGACCCCCTCATAGACCCGCGAGGCAAAGACTTTGACGAAGTCGTCGTCGGGTTTGCTGACCTGCGAAGCAATGACCTTTTTGATCTGGCTGACGTACTTCAACTCGCCCGCTGCATTGATGATCGATTCGACATCAAAGGCTGACTTAGTGAGTTTTGTCAGTTCCGGAACCGCGTATTCATCGATATCCAAAAGATCGAGTTCGAGAAAGGGTTTCTCGTCCATCTTGTTCGGCGCATCCAGGTCGGTAAAAAATTTGTAGACCTGGCCATTGGTCAAAATGGATATCCGCGCACTGGTCACATGAAAGTAACGAAAGAGTTGCGAGGCATGATTGATATGCAAAGGCTCACCAATCTTTTTGCACTCGATCAGGATCTGGACTTCGCCATCCTTCATCACGGCGTAATCGATTTTTTCGCCTTTTTTGGTCCCCACATCACACACGAATTCAGGGGTCACTTCCGTCGGATCGAATACGTCGTACCCCAGCACGGTACTGATGAAAGGCATGACAAAGGCATTTTTTGTCGCCTCCTCCGTTTGAATGGCGGCCGCTTGCAAACGCACCTTGGCAGCGAGACTGGCTAACTTTTCGAACAATTCCATGGCTGACCTCTGACCTTTTCCGATCCGTGTATGTGCATGCTGGCAATTTGCCGGCCAACTGATACTAGACACAAACCGTCATAAAGGAAGATGCAGCCCTGGCAGAGACATCGGGCACAAAACAGCGGCAATCACAAAGATTGCCGCGTGGTATCAACGTAAAGCACTGCGATAAGACAGCAACCTCCGGCCTGATTTCCAGCCAGTCATTCCGTTAACGACTGGCTTGCAGGGCCCGGGCCATTTGCAGGTGGTTTTCCAGCTTGGGCAGGGTTTCCTCGGCAAACGCCTGGAGCTCCGGGACCTCGCTGGTCTGGGCCTGCTGCTGGATCTGCTCGATGGCCTCTTCGGTGGCCTTGACCTGGCTGGCGGCGTAGGCGGCATCGAAGGCTTCGCCTTCAGGCACCTGGGGCATCAGGGTTTTGGCTTTGCTCAGCACCTCTTCGCGGGGTGCCACCGGCAGGTCCAGTTGCTTGGCGATTTTGGCCAGGTGCTGGTTGGCCGTGGTGCGGTCGTTGATGACCACAATGGTGTAGTCCTTGACCTCCTTGGACGAGGTTTTCTGGTGTGCCATGCGGCTGGCTTCAATGTCGGCGATGCCCTTGGCCGAGGCATCGTCGATAAATGCAGCGGGCGACTGCGCTAAAGCGCTGGTTGCGCCCAGGCTCAGCAGCAGTGCCAGGCTGGCGGTGCGTAGCGGGTTGGCCATGCGGCTCATGGTTGCGCCCTCCTTACTCGGGGGTGAATAACTCAGGGGGTGATAATGCGACTCGGTCTTGCCGCCTGTACGGTATGTGAAATTCAGCGGCGGCAAAGGTTTAGAAAAATCCCCCTTGCCGCGACGAACGGTGCCCCGCAGCACCCGTCAGCCGCCACTCAATGCCACGTCGCATCCATGAACCGAGGGCTCGCGGCGGGCAGCAGGAGCAGGCGCCAAGCGCTTTCAGAGGGTTGCAATCACGCGCTGGAGGGGGCTTTGCGCGCCCGTTTGGCCCGGTACATGGCCTCGTCGGCGTGCTTGTACAGTTGCTGCTCTTCCAGCCCATGCTCGGGGTACAACCCAATGCCAATGCTGGGGCGGATGCTCAGCGAGTGGCCGTCCAGGCGCAGTGGATCGCCCAGCACCTGGCAGATCTTGTCGGCCACAGTGTCGGCGTCGGCGGCCGCCTGCACGCTTTCGAGGAGAATCACGAACTCGTCGCCGCCGATCCGCGCCACGGTGTCGCATTCACGCACACAGCCCTTGAGCCGGCTGGCAACCGCCTGCAACAGCATGTCGCCGACGGCATGGCCGTAGGTGTCATTGACCTGTTTGAACTGGTCGAGGTCGATGTACAGCAGGGCCATGTGCCCGGACTCCCGTCGGGCCCGGGCCAGCGAGTGGTGCAGACGCTCTTTGAGCAGCTCGCGATTGGGCAACTGGGTCAACTGGTCGTACTCGGCCATGTATTGCAAGCGCGCCTGCAACTGCTGGCGCTCGATGGCCGTGGTCAGTTGGGCGCAGGCGTATTGCAGCAACTCCTGGTCCTGCTCGGTGTAGTGTTCCCCCGGCGCGCTCTTGACCACCAGCGCACCGATGGTGCCTTTCTGCGAGTTGAGCGGCACCCCGAGCCAGCACGGGCTGCCTGGACCCGGCTGGGGTGGGAAAGGCTGCGGCAGCGGTTCGCCGGAGTCCGGGGTCAGGCGCAACGGCAGGCCGCTGCGGATCACTTCGGCACACACCTGATGGGTGAAGCTGCCCACCCGCTCCGGCTCCTGCTCGCTGGGGTCGACATGGTAGGCAAAGCTCATGGTCTGGGCATGCGCGTCATGCAAGGCCACTGAAAAATTCAACGCCGGCAGCCATTCACCGATGATCCGATGCACCCGCTGGAACAGGCCGAGCAGGTCGTCGGCGCCCTGGGCCGCTTCGGAGATCGCATACAGCGCCGCCTGCCTGGATTCGGCCAGCTTGCGTTCGGTGATATCCCGGGCCACGGCAATGCGCAGTTGATCGACCTCCGACCAGCGCGCCGACCAGAGGATATGGGCGATGCGCCCATCTTTGCGCAGGTAGCGATTTTCGAAATTGGGCATCGGTACCCCGGCCATGATCTCCCGCGCGGCCTGCAGGGTGCGCTCACGATCCGCCGGGTGCACCATGTCGATCATGGCGCTGCCGACCAGTTCTTCGGGGGTGTAGCCGAAAATCCGCTCGCAGGCGGCGCTGACAAAGACAAAGCGGCCGTTGCCGTCCACCGCACATACGGCATCCAGCAACAGGTCGATAAAGCTGGCCAGAGGGGCTGAATTTTTGGTCGCCATCAGGGAAAGACACTGCCTTGCAAATGAAACGCCGAGTATCAATCCCTGAGCTTGGTCAAACGGCATCGGCCGCTGACGCTTCGCTGCTGCAGCCTTGCAGCGCCGTTATCCCTTGTTGCTGATCAACCCCGGCACCGCATGCACCAGGGCATTGATGGCGAAGCCGATGAACATTACCCCGCAAACCCGCGTAATAGCTAGCTCATGACGCTGATAAAGGGTGCGTATCTGGCGGGCGCCGACCACGCCGATCAGAATCGCGTAGGCTGCCACACCTCCCAGGAAGCTAAGCACAATCAGCCACGGCAGCATCGACCAGGTCAGCAGTTCGGCACGACTGGAGAGCAGCGCCGTGAAGGTCGCCACCGCCACCGGATAAGCCTTGGGGTTGGTCAGGCCGAACAGGATGCCGTGCCAGAACGGCTGCCGCGCCGCGCCCTGGGGGGCTTTGCTGCCGGCGCTGCGGGTGCGGATCGCACGCAGGCCGAGCCAGAACAGGTACAGGCCGCTGAGTACGCCCAGTACGTCAAAGGCGCTGCTGCCGATCTCACGGGCGCCGACAATAGCGACCAGCGCGGTGCTGCACCAGACCACATCCCCCAGCAGATGGCCGCAGAGAAACCCGGCGCCGGCCCGGCGGCCCCGGGCGGCGCCAATGCCGAACACCGCCAGCACGCCAGGACCGGGGGTGATGCCATAGATAAAGCCGGAAGCGAGCACGGCCAGCCACAGTGATGCAGTCATCGACAAAACTCCGCAATGTGCCCCGCAGACAATGCCCGGCACAGAATCAAGGGGGGATTCTGCACGAAGCCTGGCGCTGCCCACCAGCCGCTTCGAGCAGAAGGTCGGGCCGTGGATCCGGCGGGGCAACTCACGGCTTCCGCTTATCCATCAGCGCCAAGCCTTCAGGCCCGGGGGCACGCGGTAGCGCTGGCCGTCATAGCGCAAGGTGGTGGTGGCGGTACGGGTGTGGCTGGAGGCCGTAGTGCAATCGTCGCCCTGTTCAAGGGCTTCACTGTCGGTGGTCACGGTGGTGACGATCAGATCGGCGTAACCCTGGCTGCGGGTCGGAGCCACGGCCACGGTGCTTGTGCTGTCGGAGAAATGCCCGTTGCAGCGGGTATCCCATTCGCCGCTGGAAGACTCCACCACCAGCTTCTCCAGGACCGGGCGCAGCGTCTTGCCATCGCGCACGTACAGGGTCAGCCAGGTTTCGCCATCGGGGTTGGCGCGGGAGATGCCATTGAAAAAAGTGCGGATGCCAAAGGCCCGCGCCTGCTCGTTTAAGCGATAGCGCGCCGTGTCGATGCCCAGGCCACGGAAGATACGGGTGTCGGAGAGAACTGCCGAAGGCAGGGAGTAAGACGCCTGCACGCTGCCGTCGCTGCTGGACACCAGCGCCAACCGCAGTTCATAGCTGCCGGGGTCTTCGGGCGGCAAGGCCTGTTGCGAATGCTCCAACCGCGCCTGCCCGGTGATCCGCATGCCGGGATAGGCCGGCCAGTCCTTACACACCTCATACAGCACCTCGGCCCCGGAATAGGCACTGGCTCTGCATTCGGCCGCAGCCTGAGCGGCGACACCACAGATGCCCAGCGCGATCACCCCTCGCAGGCAAAACCGCTTCATGTTCATCCACCCGTCCTGCACGTGTTCATTCATCACGCAAGCCCTGGGGCACCCCGTAGCCTTGGCCGTCATAACGCAGGGTGACCTGGCTGACCTGCGGCGGGCTGCTTGTTTCCAGGCACTGGTCACCGCGCTGGGTGGCTTGGCGTTTGACCACCGTGGTCTTGACGATCAGGTCGGCGAAGCCGTGGCTGCGGGTCGTGGCCACGGCCAGGGTGCGTTTGCGGGTGATGAATTGGCCCTGGCAGCGACCTTCGCTTTCACCACCGTACTGGTACACGTTGAGGTCGCTCAGCAGCGGGCGCAGGGCCTGGCCTTGCACCACGAACAGCGAGAGGTTTTCACTGGCGAACGGGTTGTACATCGATTCGTGGCTGAAGCGGCTGCGAATGCCGAAGGCGCGAACACCTTCGTCCAACCGATAACGCGCGGTGTCCACGGACAACCCATCGAAGGCCACGGCATCGGAGCTGATGGCCTGTTTGCGGGTATAAGACGCCTTGACCTGCTGGCTACCGGCATCGACCAGCGTCACGTACAGATCGAACATGCCGACTTGAGCAAGATCGGTGGCGTTATCTGGCGCCGTCGCCAGGGCACGGATCTGCACCCCGGCCTGGGCCGGCCAATCCTTGCACGCTGAGTAACCCAAGGTGCCCGGCGGCAATGGGGGTTCCTGGCACTGCCCGTGACTCTGGCTGGCAAACAGCAGCAGGCCTGTGGCGGCCAGGCTTGTCAGCAATGGGGGGTTGAAGCTCATGGCCTGCTCCCTGCGTTAACCCAAAAAAAGCCCGTTTCGGCGGCGCACTATCGCCGCTCAGCCGGTTGTTTTCAATGGCGCAGGCCTGGGAGTGTGACGGCATGCCGGCCGCTGAGATCCAGGGGCCGGCGTGCCGCGCAGGGTCAGCGGATCAGAAGGCGCTGCGGAAGATCTCTTCGATCTGCCGTTGGTCTGCAGCCCGTGGGTTGGTCAGGCCACAGGCGTCTTTCAGGGCGTTGGTGGCGAGGATCGGGATGTCCGGCAGCTTGGCCCCCAACTCACGCAGGCCGGCCGGAATATCGACGTCGCGGGCCAGGCTGCGAATCGCGGCGATGGCCGCCTGGGCGCCCTCCTCCGGGCTGAAACCGCGAATGTCGGCGCCCATGGCGTGAGCCACATCGGTCAGGCGTTCGGCACAGACCGAGGCATTGAAACTCTGCACATGGGGCAGCAACACCGCATTGCACACGCCGTGTGGCAGGTCATAGAACCCGCCCAACTGGTGCGCCATGGCATGCACAAAGCCCAGGGAGGCATTGTTGAAGGCCATGCCGGCGAGGAACTGGGCATACGCCATATTCTCCCGGGCCGTGAGGTCGGAACCGTCATGCACCGCCTGGCGCAGGTTGTTGCTGATCATGTCGATGGCTTTCAGCGCGCAGGCGTCGGTGATCGGGTTGGCCGCGGTCGACACATAGGCTTCGATCGCATGGGTCAGGGCGTCCATGCCGGTGGCGGCAGTCAGGCCCTTGGGCATGGCGACCATCAGCGCCGGGTCATTGACCGACAGCAGCGGCGTGACGTTGCGGTCGACGATGGCCATTTTCACGTGGCGCGATTCGTCGGTGATGATGCAGAAACGGGTCATCTCGCTGGCGGTGCCGGCGGTGGTGTTGATGGCGATCAGCGGCAACTGCGGCTTGGCCGACTGGTCAACGCCCTCGTAATCGCGGATATGCCCGCCGTTGGTGGCGCACAGGGCGATGCCCTTGGCGCAGTCATGGGGCGAACCGCCGCCCAGGGAAATCACGAAATCGCAGTGGCCTTCGCGCAGGCGTAGCAGGCCCTGCTCGACGTTATCAATGCTCGGGTTGGGCTTGGCGCCGTCGAAAATCAGCGAGTCGATGTCTTGCATCGCCAGCTTCTCGGCAATCATGGTCGCCACCCCGGCCTTGGCCAGACCGGCATCGGTGACGATCAGCGCCTTGCGAAAGCCGTAGTTGCGGATCGCGTCCATGGCCTCATCGAGACAGCCAATGCCCATGATGTTGACCGCTGGAATAAAAAACGTACTGCTCATGGAAAATCCTCTTGGCTGGGCCGAACCGCGAAACGCCAATTCAGCAAATGCCTAAAGGATCGACCCATCGGTCACCTTCGATCTTGACCTGGCTCAACAGTCGGTCGTGATAAAGTCGGCGCCCTGTGCCTTTAGACGACGAACCGCGATGATGGATTTCCAGGAATTTGACGCCAACCTTGAAGACTGGAATGCCTTGCGCGCCAGCACGCCGATCGCCGGGCTGCTGATCGGCAATGGCGCCAGCCGTGCGGTCTGGGAAGATTTCGCCTACGACTCGCTGTTCGAAAACGCGCGCACCGTCGAAGAAAAACCCCTGAGCCAGTCCGAACTGAGTGTGTTCGACGCCCTGCAGACCCGCAGTTTCGAACAGGTGCTCGGCGCGCTGAAGACCACCAGCCGGGTCAACAAGGCCCTGGCCGTGAGTTCGGCGGCGCCGCGCAATCGCTACTACGCGATCAAGGAAGCGTTGATCAACACCGTGCACGCGGTGCACATCCCCTGGCGCCTGATACAGCCGGCGAGCCTGGCGCTGATCAATCAGGAACTGCGCCGCTACCGCACGGTGTTCACCACCAATTACGACCTGCTCAACTACTGGGCGATCCAGCATGACCACTCGGGTATCGACGACCTGTTCCACGGCAGCGAACCGATGTTCGACGTGCGCGATACCGCCAGCAGCGACACGCGTTTCCTGTACCTGCACGGCGGCCTGCACCTGGTGCGCAACGTCGACGGCAGCGCACGCAAGCTGACCTCCACCGAGGGCACGTTGCTGGGCAGCTTCGCCATCAACAACACCATCAAGACCCTGGATGACGTGCCGCTGTTCGTCACCGAAGGGCCGCTGGCAGACAAGCTCAAGACCATTCGCAGCAGCGATTACCTGTCGTTCTGCTACGAGCAATTGCTGGGCCACGACGATGCCTTGTGTATCTTCGGCCACAACCTCGGCCCCCAGGACAACCACCTGGTGCAAGCCATTCGCCAATCCGGGAGCAAAACCCTGGCGATCTCGATCCACCCACGCAGCAAGGCCTTTATCCAGCACCAGAAACGCCACTACGCCACGCTGTTGGACGGCATGGACGTGACGCTGCGTTTCTTCGATGCCAAGAGCCATGCCCTGGGCAATCCGAAACTGTCGGTGCCTGTCGAACGTTGATGGCGTTTTACCCCGGATAAACCTGTAGCCGCTGCCGAAGGCTCGGGCCGCGTTCGGCACCTGGCCGGGACAGACGCCGTGGCGTGTCAGGCAGATGGGGGTCGTTGCAGATGGCCAGCGCATGCTCGGCAGCGGCTACAAGGCTGTGCCGGACATGGCCCGAGCTACTGCTCCCCGCTATGCACCACCACCAACAACTGCGCCTGAACCTCGCCCACCGAACGGATGCGGTGGGGTTTCTGGGCGTTGAAGTGCAGGGCGTCGCCGCGATTGAGCAGCACCCGCTCATTCATGAAATCGACTTCGACCTGGCCCTCGTGGACAAACAGAAACTCCTCCCCCAGGTGCTCCTTGAAGGTCTTGTCGCTGAATTCCCTGGCCGGATAAATGATGAATGGCAACAGGCTGCGCTCGCTGACCTGATGGGCCAGCACCGCATATCCCGGCTGGTCGCCGGCTGCGAGGGACTGGCGCTGGTCGCTGCGAACCAGGCTGTAGCTGTCGAGGCTGACGGCGTCTTCAGCGAACAGTTCCTCGACCTTGACGTTCAACGCCTTGGCCAGTTTCAGCGCTGCGGCAATCGATGGCGTGTTCAGCCCACGCTCGACCTTGGACAGGTAACTCTTGGTCATCCCGGATTTTTCAGCCAGGGCCTCCAGGGTCACGCCAAGTTTTTTTCTGAGTAATTTCAAACGGATAGACATGTAGAGCAGTTAATCCATGGAGGAGGCGACGATTCATGCTTGCCAATGACACAAAGTGTCATATAGCATCTTTAGTGTCATTTGCTCTAACCCAACGACCTTGCGAGCAGCGGGGGCTGGCAAATCCGACGTCCAGTAAACCCAGTAAAGGACACCGATATGGCCAAGACATTAGCATTGCCCAAGGCGCAGCTGGTCAAGCAAGCCCTGACCCAGATGCAAAACACCCTGGCGGATAATACGTGGACCGACCGGCAAAAGCTGGCCCTGACCTGCCGCATCCTGTTCGAGAACGGCCACGACTCTGGCCTGGCTGGGCAGATCACCGCCCGTGGCCCGCAACCCGGGACCTATTACACCCAGCAACTGGGCCTGGGTTTCGATGAAATCACCGCCGGCAATCTGTTGCTGGTCAACGAAGACCTGGAGGTGCTCGAAGGCCACGGCATGCCCAACCCGGCCAACCGCTTCCACAGTTGGGTGTACCGTGCCCGACCGGACGTGAACTGCATCATCCACACCCACCCGACCCACGTCGCCGCGCTGTCGATGCTGGAAGTGCCGCTCGAGGTGTCGCACATGGACCTCTGCCCGCTGTATGAAGACTGCGCGTTTCTCGAAAGCTGGCCGGGGGTGCCGGTGGGCAATGAGGAAGGCGAAATCATCGCCTCGGCCTTGGGCGACAAGCGCGCCATCCTGCTCTCGCACCATGGCCAGCTGTCCAGCGGCGCGAGCATCGAGGAGGCCTGTGTCATCGCCCAGTTGATCGAGCGTGCGGCCAAGTTGCAGTTGCTGGCCATGGCCGCCGGCAGCATCAAGCCGATCCTTCCAGAACTGGGGCGCGAAGCCCATGACTGGATTTCCCGGCCCAAACGCCACGCCGCCGCCTTCAACTACTACGCGCGGCAGAACCTCAAGCAGCACGCCGATTGCCTGAACTGAACCCACCCGCACACTCAAGGAGCGACCCCATGTCGACCCCACGCATTCACGGCATCATCGGCTACACCATCACCCCCTTCAGCGCCAACGGCGAGCAACTGGACCTGGACGCCCTCGGTCGCTCCATCGACCGCCTGATCGACAGCGGCGTGCACGCCATCGCGCCCCTGGGCAGCACCGGCGAAGGCGCCTACCTCAGCGACGCCGAGTGGGACCAGGTCAGCGAGTTCAGCATCCGCCACGTGGCCAAGCGCGTGCCAACCATCGTCAGCGTGTCCGACCTGACCACCGCCAAGGCCGTGCGTCGCGCGCGCTTTGCCGAGCGCCACGGCGCCGACGTGGTGATGGTGCTGCCGGCGTCGTACTGGAAACTCAGCGCGGCGGAAATCCTCGCCCACTACCAGGCCATCGGCGCCAGCATCGGCGTGCCGATCATGCTTTACAACAACCCGGCCACCAGCGGTACCGACCTGACGGTGGAGCTGATCCTGAAGATCTTCCACGCCGTGGAAAACGTGACCATGGTCAAGGAGAGCAGCGGCGACATCCAGCGCATGCACCAGCTGCAATTGCTCGGTGAGGGCCAGGTGCCGTTCTACAACGGTTGCAACCCCCTGGCCCTGGAAGCCTTCGCCGCCGGTGCTGCTGGCTGGTGCACCGCCGCGCCGAACCTGATCCCCGAGCTCAACCTGGCGCTGTACCAGGCGGTGCTGGCCAATGACCTGAACCAGGCCCGCACGCTGTTCTACCGCCAGTTGCCGTTGCTCGACTTCATCCTCAAGGGCGGCCTGCCGACCACCCTCAAAGCCGGCCTGGGCCTAACCGGGCTGCCCGTCGGCGAGCCGCGCCGGCCGCTGTTTGCCCTGGACGATGCCGGGCGCCGCCAGTTGCAGCAGTTGCTCAACAGCCTGGGGTGAACCCAAGCCAAAAAAAAGCCCGGGCGCGTCATGCGCTCGGGCTTTCGCCTGGGCGATGGCCAGCCACGGCTCAGTGGCTGTTCAACGCCGCCGGCATCGGCTTGAAGATCGGGTCCTTGAGCATCTGCGCGATAAAGTCATCGGTGATGCGCTGCACGTGCGGGTACTGACCGCCATCGAGATTGACCCAGCCGCGCCAGGAGCTGGTGTGATTGCTGATCAGGTATCTGGCCAGCGGCTGATCGCCACGGCTGACATGGAAAACCACCTGGCTGTCCCAAGTGGCCGGGGCCGGCACGATAAACAGGGTCAGGGCGCTGAGCAGGCCCAGGGGGATATTCTGCCAGCCGAAGTAATCACTGTTGGCCGCCACGATCACGTTGTAGCCCTCGGCGCTGTGGCCATCGAGCACCTGTTCGAAGGTGCCCCGGCGCCGCAGCTCATTGCGGATCAACGCACCGGGGATGGGGCCAATCACGCTGACATTGATCGGCGGCAGCGACTGGCGGTAATCGACCTCGGCCGGCTTGAGGCTGTGGGTGGTCTGGCATCCGCCGAGGCCCAGCATCAGGACCATCAACAACACGAGCGTGCTGCGCATCACAAGTCTCCCGACAGCATGGCTTTAAACATCGAGGCCTTGGGCCCCTGCTCCTTGATGATCAGCGGCGTGATTTCTTCCATCTGCTCCAGGTCGACCCGTTGCAGGCTCGGCACCTGCGGGTACTTGGCGCGCACCAGGGCGGCGTCGCGCTCCAGATGATCACTGTGCAAGAAGATGCATTTGGCACCGCCGGCCGACAGGCAACCGGCGCGGAAATCGCCGACGTAATAGGCCTTGCCGGCTTCCAGTTCGAGGGGGATGGAGAAGTCTTCACGGCTCCAGGAGGTGGCGTTGCCACGATCGAAATGCAGGTTGTAGATCTCGTAGCGCCCAGGCTTGAGCGGCATCACGAACAGGCTGCCGATGCCGTGCCCGGTCTCGCGTACGTCACGCGGGGTGCGGGCGTAGAACTGGTTGTACAGACGCGCCGTGGCAAAGCCGTCGCCACCCCGTGGACGGATCAGCAGCATCTGTTCGTTGGCGGTGTACACCGCCTGCGGCCAGATACCAACCACGCCCACCACATAAGCCACGCCCGACTGCGGGTCGGGGTTCATGCTGTCGGCGATTTTGGTGGAAGACAGGCTGTAACAGCCGCTCAAGGCCAGCAGTGCGGCGAGTAAGACGAGAGGGCGAATCATGAGGTCGCAGGTCCCTTGGACGATGATCGATAACGTCAACCAGGGCACCAGGCATCCCCACTTCCCTGTGACGGGCGCGGAGGATAAAGCAAGCGATATCATTTCGCCATAATTCAGTCGTCAAACCACTGGCGCCAACGACACCAAAAACGTGCCGCCATCAACGGCGGCGGCACGCCTTCTGTTCGGGCTCAGCCCTGATCCAGCGCCTCCTGCGCCAGAGTCTGGCGCTGGCGCAGGAGGACGCTCACCGCCGCCCACACCGCCAGGCTCACACCGGCCAGAAACAACATCACGGCGCGATAGCCATTGAGAAAGGCGCCTGGCACATCGTCCACCGGAGTCGCGCAAAAGTGGTGATACAGGCCCACCCCGAACGCCAGGCCCAGACCGCCACCCACGTTGTGCAAGGTCATCAGCGAGCCCATGGCCACCGAGCCGACTTCCTGGGGCACCGAAGAAATCCCCAGCACCGTCGACGGCCCGAGAATGCTCGCCCAGCCCAGGCCCATGATCACAAAGGCGATCAACAGGTACGGCAGCGAGGTCTGGCCATCGAAACCGGCCTGCAACAGCGCCGAGAGCACGAACAACAGCAACCCGCTCTTGATCAGCAGCGCCGGGCCCTTGCGGTCCACCAGGCGCCCCACCAAAGGCGACAGCACGGCGACGCCGAGGGTGGTGGGCAGCAACAGCCAGCCGCTGGCCTGCACGCTTTCGCCACGGATCAACGCCAGGTACAGCGGCATCACAAAGAACGCTACGCAATAGAACACCGCCAGGCCGAAGCTCGCCAACACCCCGGCGACGAAGCGCCGATTGGCGAACAGCTTGAGGTCGATGATCGGCGCCGCAACCCGTTGCTCCACCGCCACAAAAGCCGCCAGGGCCAACACAGCAATGGCGATCAGCGCCAGGGTGATCGACGCCCCCCAGCCCCAGGCGGCGCCCTGGACAATCACCAGCACCAGGCTTGGCAAGCCGATCAGCAACAACAACGCGCCCAGCCAATCCAGGCGTGCGCCGCTCGAGGGTGCCCGTGATTCGTCGACGCTGAAGCTGCAAATGGCCAAGCTCAGGAGCACGAACGGCACGTTGATCAGGAAGATCCACTGCCAGCCAAGGGCGCTGGTGATGACCCCGCCAAGCACCGGGCCGATGGCCAGGCCCACGCCGTTGACCCCGAACAGCACGCCAAACGCCTTGCCCTGTTCAGCGCTGTCGAAGGTGCTGGAGACTATCGCCCCCGAGGCGGTGTAGAGCACCGCGCAGGCCAGGCCCTGGACGATCCGAGCGACGATCAGGCCGTCGATCCGGCTCGCCAGCCCGGCCGCCAGCGACGCCAGGCCAAACACCGTCAAGCCGATAAACAGCACGCGCTTGCGCCCATGCAGATCAGCCAGGCGCCCCACCAGCACCATAAAGCTCGAGAGGGCGAGGATAAAACCGTTGATCACCCATTGCAGGCTGTCGACCGAGGCGCCGAGGTCGGTTTGCAGTGCAGGCAGTGCGGTGTTGACGATGGTGAAATCGACACAGCCGAGAAAACTGGCAATGCTCACTCCGAGCAGTGCCCACCATTTGCGTTGCTGTTGCGCAAAAACGCTCATGGAAACTCCTTAGCGAAAAATCATGGACATCAGCGGCCGCTGCGGCTGGCTGGGCGGGACGATGTGCGGTTGGGCCAAGATCGGCGCAGCCTCGTACCTGGGCAGCGGCTACAGATTGCGGGTTGCGGGTTGCGAGCTAGATGGCAATGGCTCCGCTGGACCAGTTGGGGTGGATGACGCCAGGCAAGGTGAAGGGGATCGGGATTCCACGCTTCTTGAACTTGAGCGGCAGCCAGCGCACCCGGTCCGGGCTGTGGGGCTCGATCAGCAGGTCGCGGCTGGTGGCCATGGCGGCGGTCATCTGCTGCGGGTACAGCACGTAGTCATACCCCTCGGCCGCCCACAGCGGCAGGATGATCGGGATCTCCTCGAGGATGTATTCGCGGCACTGGGCCGCCGCGCGCTCGATGTCGGCGTGCTCGTCCCGCAGGCGCAGGCGATCGGTGAACACCGCAATGGTGCTTTCAATCGCCTCGCGCAGTTCGTGACGTTCGTGATAGACCAGGTTCAGTTGCTGGCGCAGCTCGGCGTAGTGGTCGCTGGCCAGTTCCTGGTTCCAGCGGGTGATCTGGTACGGCACCCGCAAGCCGTCGAGGATGCGCTGGTTGCGCGCCAGCCAGGCATCGCCCTCGCGGATCGAGGCCGACAGCGCCTCGCCCGGGGATTTGCCGTGCTTGTTGTGGCGCTGCAAGGTGTCGGCCACCACCACCTTGACGTGGCTGAAGCCGGACTGATTGATCAGGTGGATGGTCGAACGCAGCTTCTGGTCCTCGTGGTATTCCTGGCCGACGCTGACCGCCAGCACCACACGCTTGCCTTCGAACTCATGTTCTTCGCCGCCCTTGTTGAAATAGGCCTTGAGGTTGATTTCCTGCACGTTGCTCATGGGGTTAGCTCCAGTAGGCCAAAGGCTGGTGTTCGCCGTAAAAACCGATAAAGACGCCGAGGGTGATCCGGGTGCTGCTGGCCGAAGGGCGGACCGCGTGGATCAGCCGAGGGTTGAGCAGGATCAGGTCGCCCGGTTCCGGCTTGATCACAAAATCCGGGGGCGGTAGCAGGTGGCGCTCGATGCCGTAGGCGCGCTCGCCGCGCAGGCGGTTGTATTCCTCCTCGTCGGGCTCGATGCCCCAGATCTCCAGCTCGCCGCCGTCTTCGGGTATCTCCAGGTAAATGTTGGTCGACAGCTGGCTCAGCAGCGGCGGGCTGTGGCCCTCGGGCGCATTGCGTTCGAGGTTGTCGGTGTGCGGCGTCAGGTCCACGCCGCTGCCCTGGAAGCGGGCGATGCCGACAAAGCACTTCTGTCCGTCCACCTGCAACAGGTGCGCGCCCTGAGGCCAGACTTCGTCCAGCAACAGGCGCAATTCGTCGATGGGCGAGGCCAGCGGGCGAAACACCTGGCGGATCTTGCGGATATTGCCCAGCGCCTGGGCGTGGTACTCGGCACGGCTCTGCTCATCCTGGATTTCGATGTAGGCCTTGCCGATACGCACGAATTCCTTTTGTTCACTGAAGGCGCTGCGCAGCTCGTGCTGGTACAGATGATCGCGTGCCACCTGCAAGGTGTCCGGCGGGCAAAAACCTTTGAGTTGCACCCCATAAGAGCGCTTCTCCACGACATCGAGAATATGCCGTGCTTCAAGTTGATCGGCAGTAATGACTGTAAACATGCAAGCTCCCTTATTCCCTGGAAGTAGTGCGAAGAGACCAACGTAATACTTTGTTGCAAAGCCACCTTAGTCAGCCAAAAGTCCGTTGTGAAATACCCTTTGCCTCTATTATCCAAACTTAAAAACGTATTGAAAAAAGAGCGAAAGAGGCCCTGAGACGGCCTTTACAGGCCGACTCACAACGCATTGCAGATACACACTAAGGCCACCCAATCAAATAACTTTAATCGCCGCACATACCCGCAAAATTCCCGACCACAATGAATGGATACTTCATCTTCTTACTTCACTTCATTGAAGCGATCATCAAAGTAAAGCGGTGCATCGAAGGTGCTCTGGATAATGCCCTCCTCGCGATAAAGATCGGCGGTGTGTTGTACGTCCTCGATCACCGCCGGCCCGATGGCGATCCGTTGCGGTCGTGAATAACGGTTGGAGCGTTCGTGGATTTCCACCGGCAAGCCGCTGTACACCGCCTGGATCCTGGAGAACTCTTCCTGGTGCTGATCGGCCCAGACATAGGCCCGCGCCAGGCGCCGCAGGAAATCGTCGATCTGCGGCGCCTTGTCCTGAATCGCCTGATCGCTGGCCACCAGCAACATATGCCCGGCGAACAACCCTTCGCCGCTGATCAGCACCCGGGTTCCGCCGGCTATCTGCACCATGCTGGTGTAGGGGTCCCAGGTCGACCAGGCATCGGCCTGACCGTTGGCCAGCACGCTGCGCGACTCACCGGGCTGGAGGAAAATAAACTGCGCGTCAGTGCCATGCAGGCCCACTGAACGCAGCGCCGCCAGGGCCAGGAAATGGCCGATGGAGCCTCGGGTGGTGGTGATGCGCCGGCCCTTGAGGCTGGCGGCGTCGGTCAGGGACGAATCCTGGTTGACCACAATCGCCACCGCCGTCGGCGTGACCTTGAGCTTGATCACCCCCACCGTCTTCATCGCCGCCCCGGCCGCCGCCGCAAACACAAAGGGCGCATCGCCCAGGGCTCCGATGTCCACCGCCCCCGCCGACAACGCCTCGGCGGTCGGCGCGGCGGCGGCGAAGGACGCGAACTCGATCGGGTACGGCACCTGTTCCAGCTCGCCGGCGGCCTGCAGCAGAATCTTCAACGACTGCTTCTGGCTGGAGACGCGCAACGTATTGTCGGCCTGGGCCCCGGTCGCCAGCAGACACAGCATCAGTAACACCGTCCTGTAGCCACTGCAGAGCCCGCGAGGCTGCACGGGGCTGCCCAAACACCGCAAAGCCGCACGCACACCCCGTTTCATAGCCACCCTTAAAACGCCAGGCTGACGCGGCTGTAGTAATACCCGCCGCCGAGTCCGTACGGGGAAAACATCCCGTACTCATAAGTCCCGGCCCACGCCTTGAGGCCGATCTTGTCCGGGTACTCGTCGAACAGGTTGTTCGCCCCCAGGGCCACAGTGAGGTTCTTGGTCACGTCGTAGGCCACATCGATATCGGTGATCCACTTGGCGCTGTAGGTACGGTCGTTGGCCGGGATGTTCGAGCCTTCGGTGTACTCGCCAAAGCGCGTCAATTGCAGGTTGGTGGTCCAGTCGCCGACCTTGTAATTGGTCGACAGAATCCACTTGTCCTTGGGCGTGGACTTGGTCAGGTCGATCTGCTGCTGGCGGTCGAACAACACATAGCTCGAACCCAGCCGCGCCAGGGCCGCCGGGGTGTCGGCCAGGTCGCGGATGGTGGTTTTGTTGTGGTTGTAGGCAACGCTCCACTTCGCCGTGCCGTACTCACCGAACGACTGGCTGTAGTCGGCCACCAGGTCCACGCCCTTGGTCCGGGTGTCGGCGGCATTGGTGTAGTACTGCCCGGCCAGGTTCGGCGACAGGCCGTTTTCCACCAGGATCTGCGAGACCTGGGTGCCTTGCAGCAAGCCGGTCTGGAGAATCCGCTTGTCGATGTCGATCAGGTAGAAGTCGGCGGTCAGGCGCAGACGCTCGGCCGGTTCGGCGGTAAAGCCCAGGCTGTAGTTGCGCGAGGTTTCCGGCTCCAGGTCGCGGGCACCCAGGGCCACCGCTTCCGCCGAGTTGGGGCGCATCTGCTTGGTGCGCACCGAAGTGGTGGTGCCACCCGCGCCGAACTGGGTCACGGTACTGGTGGTGGAGAACACGCTCTGGGCCAAAGACGGTGCACGGAAGCCATTGCTCACCGCCGCCCGCACCGCATACCCGGGAATGAACTCGTAACGGGTGGTGAGCTTGCCACTGGTGGTGTCGCCGACCCCGAGGCTGTACTTCTCGTAGCGCCCGGCCGCGCCGACGTACCAGTTGGGGGTGATGTTGAGGCCAAAATCGACATAGGCCGCTTCGCTGTGTCGCTCCAGGCTGTAGGCATCTTCCGGGGTAGTACCGTTGACCGAGAACAGCCCCGGGTCCGGGCGCACCCCGGCGAACGGGCCGACATTGGGCACATAGCTGCCGTAGTTGTAGGAGTTGGGCTCACCGCTTTCGAGGGCGTATTTCTCACGCCGGTATTCCAGGCCAAAGGAGGTTTCCAGTGGGCTGCTCCAGCCGATATCCAGGGCTCGGGAAAAGTCCAGGTTGTTGGTCCACTGATCGAACACCAGGTTGCCGAGGTGGAAGTCTTGCTGGCTGTAAGGGCCGTTGGAAATATTGAGGTTGTTGGCCGTATCCAGCACGCCGCGGTCCTTGCCGTAGGTGCTCGACAGGTCCCAGTCCCAGCCACCGACCAGGCCCTTGGCGCCGCCGGCGAACTGGAAGTCGGTCTCGTGGATCTCGCGCCGTGCCTGGCCGCCATTGGGGTACGGCGCGTTAGGTACGCCAGCCAGGCTGGTGATATCGGTGGGCTTGCGGTGGCCCAGGTCCTTGTTGCTGTTGCGGTAGCTCAGGGTCGAAAACGAATACAGCTTGAGGTCGTCCTGCAACGGCAGCTCGGCGTTGTAGGCGACGCTGGTGGTGCGGTCGCGGCCCAGGCCGTACTCGGTGCCCCAGCCCTGGCGATTGCTTTCACGGGGGTCGGGCGAACCATCGGCCTGCTTGAAATACAGCTGGCCGGTGGCGGCGCTGGAGCGCTCGTAAGGCTCCTGGATCTTGGCGTCCCACGACAGGTTGAAGAAGCCGCCGTTCTCCCCCAGCTTGTTGCCCCAGTTGAAGGCTTCGTGGCCGGTGGTGCCGTCGCCGTCGTAGTACTGGCCCAGGCTGGTGTCGGAAGTCAGGCCCTCGGCATTGCGCTTGAGGATGATGTTGATCACCCCGGCGATGGCGTCCGAACCGTATTGCGCCGCCGCGCCGTCGCGCAGCACTTCGATGCGCTCGATGGCGGCGGTGGGAATCAGGTCCAGGTCCACCGGCACCGAGGCGTTGCCGACCCGCGCGCCGTTGTTGATCAGGGCCGAGTTGTGACGACGCTTGCCATTGATCAGCACCAGCACCTGGTCGCCGCCCAGGCCGCGCATGCTGACACCACGGACCAGGAACGCCGTGCCACCGCCATTGATGGTCGGCACGTTGAACGACGGCAGCAGCCGCGCGAGCATTTCCTTGAGGCCGTTCTGGCCGATGGTGCGCAGTTGTTCGCTGTCGATCACATCGATCGGCGCCGGGCTGTCGGTGACGGTACGCTGCTGGCTGCCGCGAACCCCGGTGACCACTACGGTGCCGAGGGTTTCATCGGCAGCCAGGACGCTGGGCGGCAAGGTCAGGCCGAGCAGGCCGAAGCTGAGCGGCGCCACGCCGACGAGGGTTTTGTGCAAGTTAGAACGCATGGCTGAAGATCCTTTTGAGCGACGCTTAGTGCGACTTGGCGGCAACGGTTTCGACTTCGATCAAGGCCCCGGGCAATACCAGCCCGGCCACCTGCACCGTGGTTCGCGCCGGTTTCAACGGCTGTTTTTCAGTACCGAAAAACTCACGAAAGGCCCGTTGCAGGCCATCGAAATCCAGCTTGCCGCCCAGGGCCGGATCACCCACCAGGTAGATCCGCAGTTGCACCACATCGCCCAGCTTCAAACCCTTGCTGGCCAGGATCGACTCGACCTTGCGCAGCACCTCGCGGGTCTGGGTTTCGGTATTGCCGGCGGCGTGGATCTGCGTCTTGTCGGCCTTGGGATCGACCGGGTCCGGCAGCAGGCCGGAGAGGTAAGTCACTTCAGTGCCGGCGGGCAAGGTCACCGCTTGCAGGATCGGCGAATTCGGATAGGTCGACGGTACCCGCTCGATGGACGCGGCCCAACTGCTGCTCGCGGCAAAAACGATCCCCAACCCCAACAAGGCTTTTTTAAAAGGCATGTACAGATGCTCCAAGGTTATTTAATGCCAGCCTCGGAGGTCCGCTACCTGGCAAATCAGTGACTGCTGTTGTGATGAAAGCGCGGCTTTTTCAGGCCGTTTGCTTGAGTGGCGAGCTTTGCGCCCGCTCGAATAAATGCCGCACTACGCGCCGTGCCGCGCCGGCAGCGGCTTCCTGCCAGATGCCGACGCCGCTGTGGGCCAGGCCGTCGCTGGTCAGGTAGACCCGGCCCTGGGCCTGGTTCAGCAACTGGTAATCGGGTTCGGCCACGGCGTGGTTGATCCAGGGCCCGAGGTTGTAGGGGATCTTGCTCCAGGCAATCACCAGGGGCTTGCGCAGTTCATGGCTGTGGCCGGGGTGCAGCAGCTCCACGGCCTGGCGGGAAATTTCGATCTGCTCGGCCAGGCTTCTTTCGCCGAACCTGCGCGCTGTTTCGCCGTTGTTGTAAGCCGCCACCAGCACCCCTTCGGCCTGGTTGAAGCCACCGCTGGGGTACCACAGACCGGAGGCTTCCTGATTGATAAAGGACAGGCCGCCGTAGATCTGGTAGTCGCTTTCCCAGAAGCGCCGCGACTGCCAGGCCACCTTGTTCGCGTAGCCGAACTGCACCTGGGCAATGGCCTGGCGCACCGTGGTGCTGAGGTTGTTCTCGATCTTGGCCAGCAATGGCAGCGGCAGGGAACTGATCACGTAGTCGGCGCGCAGGCTCTGCTGACGGCCGCTGCGCGTGTCCAGATACGCCACTTCAACACCGTCGGCCTGGTTATGGATGCCGAGCACTTGCGCGCCCAAGCGCAACTGGCCCTGCAACTGCCGGGCAAAGGCCTCGGGGATGCGGTCCATGCCGCCCACCGGCTGGAACATGGTGGGAGAGAACTCGGGGTATTCGTCGATCATCAGCGCGGTGGTCAGCGCCGGATTGAGCAGGGTCCGCAACGGCAGCGGGTCATTCTTCTGCGGCAACTGATCACCGGCCCCGGGCCAGACCTTGTAGCCGGAACGGGCCGAGCCCAGGTATTCGAGCTTGTCGGAGAGGTCGCCCCAGGTCTTGAGAAAACTCAGCAAATTGCTGCGATCGGCGGGGCTGAGCTCCTGGTCCAGGGCGTTGCGATTAACCGCCTTGGCCAGCAACTCGGAGAAGTGCCCACGGCTATCGTTGACCGCCTGGCGAATCTGCAACGCCGGCTGGTTCAGGTCCGGGCGCACCAGGGCGTTGCGGCTGGTGTTGACCAGCACTTCCAACTCCACCCCCAGTTCGCGGCAATAGCCGAGCATCAGTTGATGATGGCTGGGCAAGCGTCCGGGGCCGGCATTGAGGTAGAAGCCGTCGGCGAAATCCGCGACCTGCACCCGGCCATCGGTGTACTCGACCCGATCGCCACGGCGCAGCGTCCAGTTGCGCCCGCCAACCCGCTCCCGGGCTTCGAGCAGCGTGACCTTGAACCCGGCTTTCTTCAGTTCATAGGCGCTGACCAGGCCACCGATACCAGCGCCGATCACCACCACGCTGGCACCGTGGCCAACACTGGCCGTCGGCAGCGCGGCGTAGTTCTCTTCAGCCGCCTGCGCCCCATCGCTCACCCCGAGCATGCCCATCACTGCACTGGCGGCCTGCAAGCCCCCAACGGCAGCCACTCGGGCGATCAATTGTCTTCTGGTCAACGGCATGCAAGGGCTCCCTGCCTGGCGGATGGATAGTGCATTCGGTTATAGCCCAGCGCTGCGATCAGTCACTTGGGTCTATGGGAAGCCATCCTAGGGGGCGCTCTTTAATAAGAGAAATACATTTTAAGCATATGCAAATATTACTTTGTTTCATATTTAGCCAAGAGAATTATGCGCCGCGCGCATAGAGCAGGACTGACCTGCCCGTCATCCTCGCCCAGTGGCATTCGCCTAGCGTGCCGCCCTGCCCTGAGCCGCCGACAACACGCGCAACAGGTTGCCGCCCCAGATATTGGCCAGGTCCTGCTCGCCGTACCCCGCCGCCAACAGGCGCTCGGTGATCCGGGGCAGTTGCGTGACGTCTTCCAACCCCTGCACCCCACCGCCACCGTCCCAGTCGGCGCCGATGCCGACGTGCTCGGGGCCTACCACCTGCAAGATGTGCAGCAGGTGCTTCATGAAGTCGTCCAGGCGGGCCTGGGGCTGCGGGTAGCGCGCCTCGACCTCGCGGATGCGTGCGGCAAGGTCGGCCACCTGCTCCGGGCTCATGCTCGCCGCCAGGCGAAACTCGCGGTACAGCGGGCCCAGGGCCTTGTCGCGCTCGGGGCTGGGCGGGCGCTGAATCAGGTCGCTGCCGAAGCTGTTGACCTGCACCACCCCGCCCTTGGCCGCCAATGCTCGCAGGCGTCGGTCATCGAGGTTGCGCGGGTGAGAGGTCATCGCCCGACTGCTGGAGTGGGAGGCGATGATCGGCGCCGCGGACAGCGCCAGCACCTGGTCGAACACTTGATCCGAAGCATGGGACACATCCAGCAGGATCCCCAGGCGGTTGGCCTCGGCCACCAGCTCGCGCCCCGCCGGGCTCAGGCCACGCCATTGCGGCAGGGCGGTGGCCGAATCGGCGAAGTCGTTATTGGCCGAATGCACCAGGCCGAGCATGCGCAGGCCCAGCCGCTGGTAGGTCTGCAAGCGCTGCGGATCGGCGGCCAGGGGCTCGGCGTTTTCCATGCTGATCAACACCACCCGCTGGCCACGGGCGACGATGGCCGGCACGTCTTCGGCGCGCAGGGCCAGGGCGAACTCCGCCGGGTGCGCGGCGATCAGGTCGCGGATCCGCGTGATCACCGCCAGCCCGTGTTCGCTGGCCAGGGTCCGGCCTTCGGCGGTCAGCGGCCCCTGGGGCGTGAAAATGGCCCAGAAACCGCCGTCCAGGCCACCTTCGCGCATCCGGGGCAGGTCGACCTGCGACAAGTCGGCCGCGAAACTGTGGCGCTGAGTGATGTCCCAACCCGGGCGCGCAAGCTGCATCGGGGTGTCGAGGTGGCTGTCGAGGACGGTCAGGCGTTGATGCAGTTGCAGCGGGGTTTCAGCGGCCAGGGCCAGGGGGCTGGTCAATGCGAGTAATAAAAGAGATCGGGCAAACATCAAGGCCTCCATGGCCAGGGGGATGGACGTACTCCCGTAACCGCTGACTCGGCAGCGGCTACAGGTCATTGGCACGCGGCTACAGATGGCGAGGGCTCAGCTCCAGCGGAAGCTGCGGTCCCACAGGCCGGAGACGTCCAGCGCCTGGGGCAGGACGCCGGCTTCGAAAAACAGGTCGGCCACGTCTTGCTGGGATTTGACCGCCGCGTCGTCCACCGGCTGCAAAATCCGTGGCCCGCTTTGGGCCCGGTACTGGGCCAGGAACACTTCACGCGGCATGCCGAGGATCTTCGCGCTCTTGCTTGCCCACTCCTCGGGGTGGCTGGCGATCCACTGCCAGGCGCGGTACTCGCGCAGGATGTAATCGGTGATCGCCGCGTGCTTGAGCGGGTCGGCGATGCTCGCCTGGTTCGCCGCAATCACGTAGTTGCCAGACAGATACCCCTGCCCGGTCTTGAGTACCCGGGCCTCGGCGCGCAGCTCGGCAAGCTGGATGAAATAGCCAAATGTGACCCAGGCATCCAGCGCGCCATGTTGCAACGCGGCAAAGCCGTCCTGGGGAGTCAGGGCCAGGGGGATGATGTCGTCGAAACCCAGGCCCTGTTCCTTCAAGGCCTTGAGCAGGAAGTAGTGCGAGCTGGTGGAGCGGATATAGCCGATGCGCTTGCCCTTGAGCTCCGCCACCGACTGCACCGTCGAGCCCTTGGGCACCAGGAACGCCTGGTTGTTGACGTCGCCGGTGAGCACCGCGATCAACTTGACCGGTGCGTGGTTCTTGATGCCGAAGATCGGCGGGATCTCACTCATCGGCGAGATATCCAGGGTGCCGCTGACCAACGCCTCGAAGCTCAGGTTGCCGCCCGTGAATTCGGCGTAATTGACCTTGTACGGTGGGGTTTCGATGCCGGCCTCGGGAAAAAAGGTCGGCGCCGCGCCCTTGTAGGTGGCCACGTTCAGGGTCACGCCACTGAGGTCCGGGGCCGCCAGGCTCAAGCGCGGCAGGCCGCCCGCAACACTGGCCAGGCCGGCCAGGGCCGAGAGTTGGAGAAAACGACGACGCTGCATGGGGCACATCCTTAATCGAGAAAGTCCGGCTCATCACGCAAGATCCGAGCGTGATAAGGCTGAAAACTGAACCAGCCACCGAACTCGGTGCCGACCTGGCGTGCGGTGTGGCGCGCCACGTCGGGGGGAATCGGCCGCGGCGTACCGGCGGCCTCGGCCAGGAGCTGGGTGTGGGCGGCGTTGTCCATGGCGATAAAACGCCAGGCGGCAGCCTCCACGGTCTGGCCCACGGTCAGCAGGCCATGGTTTTGCAGGATCAACGCCGGGTGCTGGCCGAGGGTCTGGGCAATGCGCGCGCCTTCGCTGCTGTCGAGCACCACGCCGGAAAACTGGTCGAACAGCGCGTGCTTTTCATAAAAGGCACAGGCGTCCTGGGTCAGCGGATCCAGCAGGCGCCCCAGGCTCGACCAGGCCTTGCCGTACAGCGAATGGGCGTGGGCCGCGGCCACCACTTCCGGGCGCGCTTCGTGCAGCGCCGCGTGGATGGCAAAGGCCGCCAGGTTCAGCGCGCCCTCGCCTTCGACAATCTCGCCCAGGGGGTTGACCAGCAGCAGGTCCGATACCCGGATATGCCCGAAATACACCCCCACCGGATTGACCCAGAAGTGATCCGGCCGCCCCGGGTCGCGCACGGTGATATGCCCCGCGCCCCCCATGTCGAAACCGTGCCGGGCAAACACTCGGAACGCCGCCGCCAGGCTTTGCTTGCGCTGCACCCGCTCCAGCTCCAGCGTCGCCTGTTGCGGCGGCTGCTCCCAACGCAACACCGTGTGCCCCTGACGCGGCAAGTCATACACCGCCGGACGCCTATAGGCCGTCATGACCGTTCTCCTCCATGCAAAAACTCCATGCCCCTCGTCGCCGCTGACGAGCTCCGCGAGGCTGCCCTGACCCTGTTGGCCCCTGAAGATCCACAGTGGCCCAGTTCAATACCCACGCCCCACCTCCAGCTGATTCTCCAACTCCAGCCCCTGGTCAAAACGCCGGATATTGCGCACCAGCAACTGCGCGATATTCAGATAGACCTGAGGCGAATTGGCCGAGGTATGGGGCGACAGGCGCACCCGCGGATGGCGATAAAAAGCATGCCCGGCCGGCAACGGTTCCGGGTCAGCCACGTCCAGGCTGGCGAGTGCGATAGCCCCCGAATCCAGGGCCGCCAGCAACGGCGCCTGCTGGATCAACGCCCCGCGCGCAATATTGATCAGGTGCAAACCCGGCTTGGCCGAGGCCAGGACCCGGGCATCGATGATCTGCCACGTCTGCGCGGTCAGCGGCACCGCCAGCACCAGGTGATCGGCCCGGGCGAACAGCTCATGCAGATCAGCCACCGCCTCCACCCCCGGCACCTCGAACGGCCGTGTCGATTGACGCAGGGCCAGTACCTGCATGCCCAGGGCCAGGGCCTTGGGTGCCAGGCTCTGGGCGATGCTGCCGAAGCCGAACAGGCCCAGGGTGCTGCCCGCCACCGCCGCCAGCGGGCGTTGCTGCCAGTGCTCGGCAGCCTCGATCCAGACCTGGGGCAACTGCTTGGCCGCTGCGAAAATCGCCGCCAGGGCAAACTCGGCGATGGTCTCGGCGGTGCTGCCCCGGGCGCTGGCCACTGGCAGGCTGTCGAACAGCCAGCGGGGAAAGTAATCCAGGCCCGAGGTCACCAGTTGCACAAACTGCAAACCGAAGGGCCAGCCCGCTGGCGGCTCGGCGGCATCGCGAAAATCGCCATGGGGCGCCGCCAGCAAGACCCGCACATCCGCCGGCAAGACCTGGGGCAGCCCCCGGGGCAACTCCAGCACCTCGACATCCGGCAGCAGCTCCCGCAGACGGGCATTGAAGGCCGCGTCCAGCTGGCTGGCGATGCGGGTCATGCCTGGGCTCCCCGGGCGGGCAAGGCAAACGCGGCGCGTCCGGCGGCGCTGAGGATCGCGTCGTTCTGCGGGGTATGAATGCGGCTGCAGAGCACGTCGCGATAATGGCGCTCGATCGGATTGCCCCGGGCCAGGCCCGGATTGCCGATGGCTTCGATGCCCAACTCGACGGCACTGATGGCGTTGCTGGTAACCAGGTACTTGATCTGGGTCGCCTCACCGGGGGCGATCCGCCCTTCGGCGGCGGCATCCAGCAGCACCCGGTTGTTCAATAGCAGGGCGTCGATGCGCCCGATCAACTCCTGAAAACGTGGCAGGCTCGCCAGCGGCGCGCCGAGGTTGGCCGGAGTGCGCTCGGCGAGCCAAGTCACCAGCCAGTCGCGCGCCGCACGGGCCACCCCGTCGTAGATCGACGACAGCAGCACCGCCAGCCACAGCACGCCGTTGCTGTCGAGTTCGGACGGACGCGGCACGTTGGCCGGCTGGATATCCACCGCCTGCTCCAGGGGCACGAACACCTCATCGAAAACCACATCGTGGCTGCCGGTGGCGCGCATGCCCAGGTGATCCCAAGTTTCTTCGACGCTGATCCCCGGGGTCTCGCGGTGCACCAGCCAGGTGCCCACTTGCGGCTCGGCGTCGTCGCTGCGGGCCCAGACCGAGAGCCAGGTCAGGCCGGGAATTCCGGTGGAGTAAATCTTGCGCCCGCTGATGCACCAGCCGCCTTCCACGCGACGGGCCAGGGTTCCGGGCAAACCGCCACGGGCCGGGGTGCCCAAGTCCGGCTCGACCCGCAGGGCATTGATCAGCGCCCCTGACTCCACCGCCTCCTGCGCCACGCGCTGACGCAGGTGCAGGGGCCAGGCCTGATTGTGTTGCAAGCGCGTGTGCTGCAGGTATTGCATCACCAGCACCAGGGCGGTGGACGGCTCGCCCCGGGCCACGGCGCTGATCACTCGTCGCGCCTGAGCCAGGCTGGCCTCGCTGCCGCCCAACTGGCGTGGCACGGTCAGGGCCAGCAAGCCATGTTCATGCAGGCGTTGCAGGTTGGCGTGGGGAAACTCGCTGTGCCGGTCGTAATGCGCGGCGCTGGCGGCAAACTCGCTGGACAGGTTGTCCAGCAATTCGGCGAACTCAGGAGAATCGAGGGCGGCATGGGCTAACGCCACCTGTGGCCGCTGGGCCACGGTGGAAAGGCTCATGGGGTGCTCCTGCGCGACAGAGGCCGGCTCACGGAACCTGGCAAAAATGCGGACAAGGCTGAGTAATGGGGGGCTTGCGCGGGCATCTCGACTTCCCTTTTTCGACGCGTTGAGCCCCATGCTAACTACATAAAAAACCCTCGTGAAATTCGTTTTGGTTCTAACTTAATATACAAAAAATGCATTTATCCTAATTTGAGATATGCAATAAGAGGATGAATAAAGCAAAAGCGACGCGCCACGGGCCGCCGTTGCCGGGCACGGCGCCCAAGGGTTCCGGCAGAACCTTGAAAATCATCTATATTCATTCTTTTTTAGCATAATAAAACACTGGAAAAATACCTAAAAAGAATAATACCTTCTAGCGCACAGCGGTCGTTCGCCTCGAACTTTCCAGCTTCCACGGAGGGAGCCCATGCCCCACAACGCCTTAACCGCCCTACCCACCCCGGCCAACCTCGGGCGCCTGCGGCTGTTCGTCCAGCACCTGGCGCAACTGCTTGAACCCCAGCCTCCCGAGGCGCATATCCTGGACGCCGGCGCGCGCCTGCTGCGCGAGTTGGTCAGCCATGACGACTGGCTGCCCGAGGCTTTCGCCCAGCCGGACCCCGAGCGCTACCAGCAGTTTTTATTGCATGCCGATGCGCTGCAGCGCTTTTCCATCGTCAGTTTTGTCTGGGGCCCGGGGCAGTGCACGCCGATTCACGACCACCGGGTCTGGGGCCTGATCGGCATGCTGCGTGGTGCCGAATACTCCCAGGGCTTCGCGCGCCAGGCCGGCGGCAGTCTGCATGCGGTGGGCGAAGCGCTGCGCCTGGAACCCGGGCAGGTGGAAGCGGTGTCGCCGCGGGTCGGCGATATCCATCAGGTGGCCAATGCCCATGCTGACCAGGTGTCCATCAGCATCCACGTCTACGGGGCCAATATCGGTGCGGTAAAACGGGCGGTGTATGGCCTGGACGGCACTGAAAAACCCTTTATCTCCGGCTACTCCAACAGCCTTTTGCCAAACCTCTGGGACCTGTCGAAGGAGCCCCCGCAATGACCGATTTCCCCACCCGCAGCCACGCCCAGATCCGCCAGGCCCTGCTCGAGCGCCAGGAACTGGCGCTGCTCGACGTCCGTGAAGAAGCGCCCTTCGCCGAAGCCCACCCGTTGTTCGCGGCCAATATCCCGCTGTCGAAACTGGAGTTGGAGGTGTACGCGCGCATCCCGCGCAGCACCACCCCGATCACCGTCTATGACCAGGGTGAAGGCTTGGCGCAGCTTGCCGCGCAACGCCTGAGGGCCCTGGGTTATCAGGATGTCGCGTTGCTCGAGGGTGGCCTCGACGGCTGGCGCGCGGCCGGCGGCGAGCTGTTCAAGGACGTCAATGTGCCGAGCAAATCCTTCGGTGAACTGGTGGATGCGCAGCGCCACACGCCGTCGCTGGCGGCCGAGGAAGTTCAGGCCCTGCTCGACGCCAAGGCCGACCTGGTGGTGCTCGATGCGCGGCGTTTTGACGAATACCAGACCATGAGCATCCCCGGCAGCACCAGCGTCCCTGGCGCCGAATTGCTGCTGCGGGTGCGCGAACTGGCGCCCGACCCGCAAACCCGGGTCATCGTCAATTGCGCCGGGCGTACCCGCAGCATCATTGGCACCCAATCCCTGGTCAACGGCGGCATCCCCAACCCGGTGGCGGCCCTGCGCAACGGCACCATCGGCTGGACCCTGGCCGGGCAACGCCTGGAGCACGGACAGCAGCGCCGCTTCAAGGCCGCCACCCCGGGCAACCAGGCCCTGGCGCAACAGTCGGCGCGGGCCGTGGCCGACCAAGCTGAAGTGGCGCGCATCGACCGGACCCAGTTGCACCAGTGGCAAGCCGACGGCCAGCGCACCACCTACCTGTTCGATGTGCGCACCCCGGAGGAATTTGCCGACGGCCATTTACCCGGCGCCCGCTCCACCCCCGGCGGCCAGTTGGTGCAGGAGACCGACCACGTCGCGAGCGTGCGCGGTGCGCGGCTGGTGCTGGTAGATGACGACGGCGTGCGCGCCAACATGAGTGCTTCGTGGCTGGCGCAAATGGGTTGGCAGGTGGCGGTACTCGATGGCCTGCAAGCGGTCGACTTCAGTGAAACCGGGGCCTGGCAGGCGCCCTTGCCCGCCGTACCCGTGGCCGAGGAAATCAGCCCGCAGACCCTGGCCCAGTGGCTGGAAACACCCGGGACCCTGGTGCTGGATTTCACCGCCAGCGCCCACTACGTGCAGCGCCACATTCCGGGGGCCTGGTGGGCCCTGCGCAGCCAACTGGCCGAATCCCTGGCCGGCATCGACGCACCGGAGCGCTTTGTCCTGACCTGCGGCAGCAGCCTCCTGGCGCGCTTCGTGGTGCCCGAACTGCAGGCCCTGACCCGGCGCCCGGTGTTTGTGCTCAAGGGCGGCACCACGGCCTGGATCGCCGCCGGCCTGCCCGTGGAAGAAAGCCGCCAGCATCTGGCCGCGCCGCGCATTGATCGCTATCGCCGGCCTTACGAGGGCACCGACAACCCGCGCGAAGCCATGCAGGGTTACCTGGATTGGGAATACGGACTGGTGGCGCAATTGGAGCGTGACGCGACCCATGGTTTTTTTGTGATCTGAGGCGAACGCTGCGCCCAGCCGGTCGCTTGACCGGCTGTTCAGCGATACGCCGCGAGCCCGCCCCCACGGCTCGGCGCCCCTCTGGCGGGATGCCATGATAAAAAATGACAAATAATAATAGTTCTCGATATCATTCGTGACTTTCGCGTCCTTGCATCGTCCAGAAGGGTATCCATGTCTCGTCTCAAGCCCGCCCCCCTGTCGGCTGACACCGTTCGCGGGTTTTATGCGGACATCCTGCATTTCCTGCGCAAGCGCACAGACAACGCCAGCGACGCGGCGGACATGACCCAGGACGTGTTCACCCAATGGCTGGACTACCGCGACCAGGCCAACGTCGAACAACCCCGTGCCTTTCTGTTTCAGATGGCACGCAACCTGCTGCGCGATCACTGGCGCCGCCAGCAGGTTCGCCATGGTGTGCACGGCGAGATCGGCAACGACAGCGAACCACTGGCCGCTGAACACCACGAGCCACTGCCCGCCGCCCAACGCCTGCAGAGACTGGAACAGTTGAAAGACGTCCTGGCAGAACTCTCGCCGCGTCGGCGAGAAGCCCTTATGCTGCACCGCTTCGAAGGCCTGAGCCAGGCGCAGATCGCCGAGCGCATGGGGATTTCATTGAGCATGGTGGAAAAACACATTGCCTCTGCCCTGCTGCATTGCAAGCAGCGCCTTCAACCAGCACACGGCAAGGAGCAGCCCGAATGACCCGCCTTCCCGGCACACACCGTGACATCGACAGCGACAGCATCGATGCCCAGGCCGCCAGCTGGTTCGCCCGCAACCGCAACGACCCCGACCGCGACACCCGTCGCAGCTTCGAAGCCTGGGTTGCGCAGCCGCTGCATGCGCAGGCCTATGCCGAGTTCGAGCAACTGTGGGCCGACCTGGCCGAGCTCCAGCAACTCAACCGCCCGGTGCCGTTCCCGGTGCGCAAGACGCCGCTGTGGCGCCCGGTACTGGCCGTGGCTGCGGCCCTGGTGTGCGCGGTACTGACGCTCAACCTGGGCACGCCGCAGACGCTGTACAACCGCGAGGTCGCGGCCCAGGACAAGGGCAGCCGGACCTTGAACCTGCCCGATGGCAGCACCTTGTATGTCAACGCCAACACCCGTTTGCGCATCGACTTCACCGCCCACCAGCGGGAGATCTACCTCGACCAGGGCCAGCTGTACCTGGAAGTCGCCCCCGACAAGGAACGCCCGCTGTGGGTGCACGCCGGCAACGCCAAGGTGCGCGTGGTCGGCACCGCGTTCGATGTGCGGCGTGGGCAGCGGCAACTGGTGGTCAGCGTCGCCCACGGCCAGGTGGCGTTCACCCCGGACGGCAACCCGGCCGACAACACCCTGCTCGGCGCCCGGCAACAGGCCACCTATGACCTGGCCAAGGGCACCCTGCAACGCCAGACCCTGGCCAGCGATGACGTGGCCGACTGGCGCAACGGGCGCCTGGCGTTTCGCAACCGCGAGCTGATCGGCCTGGTGGACGAACTCAATCTCTACCGCCAGCAGCCAGTGCAATTGGCCGACGGCGCCCTGGGCACGTTCAAGGTGTCGGGCAACCTCGATATCAACGACCCGGACGCCTTGATCAAGGCCCTGCCAGCGCTGATCCCGGTCCGCACCGTGGCCTTGGCCGATGGCAAGATCCGCATCGAGGCCCGGCCCTGAAACCCATATGCGAATATTTTGCATTCGCATATGAGGTTTTTTTCCAGCGCCGCGTCTTCTTCCCGTCTGCGCCGTCATTGCGGTGCTTTTGGCCTTTGTTGCCATACCGGGGGGAAGTCATGTTTCGCGTGCATCAGCATCTTCAGTTCGTTTGTTCCCGTCCCACTCTGCTGGCGGTGTGCATGGCGTTCAGCCTGCAGGCCCAGGCCGAGTCGATCCATTACCAGCTGCCGGCACAGGCACTGGCCAGCTCGCTGAGCCAGATCGCGCAACAGGCGAAGATCCAGTTGCTGTTCGACGAAGAGCTGCTGCGCAACCTCAAGGCCCCGGCCCTCAACGGCGACTACAGCGCCGAGGCGGCGATTGGCGCGCTGCTCAAGAACAGCGCCTTCAGCCTGATCAAGGTCGATAACACCTACGTCGTGCGCCCCGCTGAAAACGACAGCAGCACCAGCGGTTCGGCGTTGCAGCTGGGGGCCATGAGCGTGATCGGCAACGGCCAGGCCGTGGATTCGGCCACCGTCGGCCGTTCGACCCTGAACCAGGAAGAAATGGACCGACACCTGGCCAACAACATCCCGAGCCTGATCAACACCCTGCCCGGCGTAACCCTCGGCGGTTCGCTCAAGCCCGGCGGCCAGACCGTCAACATCTGGGGCCTGGGGGATGCCGAAGACGTCCCCATGAGCGTCGACGGTGCGACCAAAAGCGGCTTCGAGCGCTATCAACAGGGTTCGATCTTTATCGAGCCGGAAATGATCAAACGCGTCGAAGTGGAAAAGGGCCCGCACTCGCCCAGGACCGGCAACGGCGGCTTCGGCGGCACCATCCGCATGGAAACCAAGGACGCCCCGGACCTGTTGCAGGAAGGCCGCGATGTCGGGGCCATGGTCAAGTACGGCTACAGCAGCAACAGCCATGAACAGGCCTACACCTCGGCCGTGTATGGCCGCACCGAGGACCGTCGGTTCGACGTGCTGGCCTACTGGACCAAGCGCGACGGCGACGACATGAAAATGGCCAGCGCCCAGCCCGACCCGCGCAACGTCTACCCGGTCAACCCCAAGCGCCTGCCCAACACCGCCCAGGACCTGGAGGGCGAGCTGTACAAACTCAATATGCAGCTGACCGACGAGCACCGCCTGGGCTTTACCTACATGCGCTCCGACAGCGATATCTTCGCGCCGTTTTCGGCCAAGAGTTACCCGTCGCCGCCGAGCCAGTTCGACATCAATCGCTTCGGTTATGACGGTGCCACCAAGCGTTACCTGGCCCAGCGCAACACGGTCGATACCACCTGGCAGACCAAGTACGAATACACCCCGCTGGACAACCCTTGGATCGACCTGGAGCTCAAGTATTCCAACTCCAAGACCGAGCAGACCGACGAACGCGGCCCGACCGCCTTCTATCAGCCGACCTCGGGCGGACGCAAGATCACCGTGGGTTATGAAGACAAGATCCTCGAGTTGAAGAACGTCAGCCGCTTCGAAACCGGCCCGCTGCAACATGCATTGACCAATGGCCTGCAGATCCGCAAGCACACCCGTGAAGTCGACATGTGGATGCCCGGCAGCACCTATGAGGTGGCCCAGTACAACTACGGCCATTACCAGCCGGGCTTCATGCCCCATGGCAAGGTCGACAACAACGCCTTCTACATCGAAGACGCCGTGAGCCTGGGCAACTTCACCCTGACCCCGTCCCTGCGCTACGACTATGTGCGCAACCGCGGCCAGAAAAACGACGCGCCGCTGTACAACAGCCCTGATCCCAAAGTCGGCCACGACTACAGCGACAAGACCTACACCGGCTGGTCGCCGCGCCTGTCGGCCTTCTGGACGGTAACCCCGGAGGTTGCCCTGTTCGCCGACTACAGCCAGACCTGGCGCGCGCCGGTGATCGACGAACAGTATGAAGTCCAGTCCCCGAGTTCAACCCGCTCGGCCACCAGCCGCAACCTCGACCCGGAGCGGATCACCGCCCTGCGTGCGGGTAACGTCACCAGCTTCTCGAAGATCCTCAGCGACTCCGATGCCGCGCAAATCCGCACCACGCTTTATCACAACACCATCAAAGACGAGATCATGAAAAACCTCGGGATCGGTTGCCCGGAGCAATTGATCAAGGGCCAGAGCATCAGCCAGGTGTGCGGCGGCTCGCCGATGTCGGTGTACCGCAACATCGGCGACCTGACCATCAAGGGCATTGATATCGAAAGCTTCTACGACTCGACCTACGTGTTCGGCTCGCTCTCGTATTCCTGGATCACCGGCAAGCACGAGGGCGCCTACACCAACCCGTGGGGACCGAATGTCTGGGCGCGGGATATTCCGCCGAGCAAATGGGTGGCGACCCTGGGCTTTAAAATTCCGCAGTGGGATGCGCAAGTGGGCTGGCAGGGGATGTGGATGCGCCAGACCGACCGCGTGCCGAGCGACAAGTACGCCAAGGGCCCGGCCAGTGTCCTGGGCGACACCAGTTGGGACCAGTACGAGAATGACCGCTTCAACGTGCAGGGGCTGTTCGCCAGCTGGAAACCGCAGCAGGCGTACCTCAAGGGCACCGAGGTCAACTTCACCCTGGATAACATGTTCAACCGCGACTACCGCCCACCGCTGAGCGGCGAAAACGCCACCAGCCTGGGCCGCAACGCCAAGGTCAGCGTGACAAGGTTCTTCTGAACCCCGACACCGTCTAGCCGCTGCCACCAGAGTCGGGCCGCGTTCGGACGCTGGCCCGGACAGACAGCGTGATGTATGAGGCGAATTAGGGCTGTTTGTCAGGGACGTGGCGTTGAGTAGCGAAGAGGTATCGCACCAACGCCCACCTGCTCCAGTCCCTGAAAAACACCCGGCCTCGCCCCTTTGGCCTGCGCGATGCCCAGGGTCATGCACTGTTCGCCGTGCAACCTGAGGTCAATGCCGAAGACGCGCTGATGCACGTTGCGCTGCTGCTTAAATGCGCCGAAGAGGTGGCCGATGAAATCACCGAACGTGCCAGCGGCATCGAGCGCGGGCTGATCTGGTCCATGGTGCACTCGGTGGAAATGGCGTGCGCGGTGGTGGAAGCCCTGCTCGAGGCGCCCGCACCCGCGATTGATGCCGCCTTGTTGCCGCTGCCGAGCCCGCGAGGCTGCGCTGGCGCCTGATAGGCGCCATGCACTCTCAGGCAAATCGCCTGTGTTGCGAATGGCCCGCCTTCGGCAGCGGCTACAAATGTCGTGTAGCCGCTGCCGAAGGCGGGCCATGGCGGCATCGTGGGGTGTCAGGTCAATCACGGCGTTGGGGAGGGGCAGCGCAGCCTCGTTCCTCGGCAGCGGCAGGGCCGGCACCAGGGGGAGCTGCGCCAGGTGTTACAGGGCGTTGCGCCGAACCACGCTGAGTTCCGGCGTGGCGCTGCGGCGCTGGCTGAGGTAGCGGGTGCAACTGACGCGCAGGAAGGAGGCGAAGTTCACCACTTCGCCGCGGTAGTCCATCACCTCTTCATACAGCTTGGCGATCAGTTGGTTGGTGGTCATGCCGTCTTCCCCGGCGATTTCGCTGAGGATGTCCCAGAACTGGTTTTCCAGGCGCAACGTGGTGACCACGCCGCAGATGCGCAGCGAGCGTGAACGGGATTCGTACAGAATCGGATCGGCTTTGACGTACAGCTCGCACATGCGCAGGGCCCTCCGTTACAGGGTGATCTGGGTGCCCAGCAGGCCGAGGAAACCCGCGAGCCAGCTTGGGTGCGCCGGCCAGGCCGGGGCGGTGACCAGGTTGCCCTGAACGTGGCCCTCGGTCACGGGAATATCGATGTACGTCCCCCCCGCCAGTCGCACTTCCGGGGCGCAGGCCGGGTAGGCGCTGCACTCACGGCCCTCAAGCACACCGGCTGCCGCCAGCAATTGCGCGCCGTGGCACACCGCTGCGATGGGCTTGCCTGCCTGGTCGAACTCCCTGACCAATTGCAGGACTTTTTCATTCAGCCGCAGGTATTCCGGAGCCCGTCCGCCAGGAATCAGCAGCGCGTCGTAGTCGGCAGCCTGCACCTTGGCGAAATCGAAGTTCAGCGCGAACAGGTGGCCCGGCTTCTCGCTGTAGGTCTGGTCGCCCTCGAAATCATGGATCGCGGTGCGCACGGTCTGGCCGGCGTTTTTGTCCGGACACACGGCGTGCACGGTGTGCCCCACCATCAGTAGCGCCTGAAACGGCACCATCACTTCGTAGTCTTCGACGTAATCGCCGACCAGAATCAGGATCTTTTTAGCGGCCATGAGATGACTCCTTTTACAGAAACACGTGGGCAGAAAGAGTATTCAAGGTAGTCCTATTCTGTCGGCCCAGGTAATAAGCGGGTACTACAGGGGCAGCGGCACGCTTCAAGCTTGTAGCTGAAAGCTTGAAGCTTACCGCTGCCCTCACACCTGGATGGCCAGGGGCCGCGTAGTCCGGGTCGGTCAGACCCAGCTGTTGCAGACCTGTTTCAGCATTGCCTTTTTTGCGCTGTTTTTGGGCGAGTACATCGAACCAGAGCGGCCCTGTAACTCCATACCATCCAACCGCTGCCGCCAGGCTGCGCTGAACCGAATGAGCGCCGTGATCATCCGGAAAGATGGGTGTTGCGTATGACCTATTACAGGTACCCATCGGCTTTGAGCAGGGTTTCCAGGCAGTGTTCGCTGATGTGGTAGAAGGCTTTGAGTTCTTCGATTTTCGCCAGTAACTGGGCCGGGTCCTGGGGTTCGGCACGTTTGACGGCGAGGATCATTTTGTTTTTGTTGGTGTGTTCCAGGGAGATGAATTCGAAGACTTTGGTTTCATAACCACAGGCCTCGAGGAACAGCGCGCGCAGGCTGTCGGTGACCATTTCTGCCTGCTGCCCCAGGTGCAGGCCGTATTGCAGCATCGGCTTGAGCAGCGCCGGGCTCTGGATCTGCAAGCGGATCTGTTTGTGGCAGCACGGCGAGCACATGATGATCGCCGCGCCCGAGCGGATGCCGGTGTGGATCGCGTAGTCGGTGGCGATGTCGCAGGCATGCAGGGCGATCATCACCTCCAGCTCGCTGGGGGCCACGCTGCGCACGTCGCCGCACTTGAACACCAGCCCCGGATGCTCCAGGCGCGCGGCGGCGGTGTTGCACAGGGTGACCATGTCTTCACGCAGCTCGACCCCAGTGACTTCACCCGGTGCCTGCAAGGTGTTGCGCAGGTAATCGTGGATGGCAAAGGTCAGGTAGCCCTTGCCGGAACCGAAGTCCGCCACCCGCACCGGCTGCGCAAGATTGATCGGCGACGTGGTCAGGGCGTGGCTGAAAACTTCGATGAACTTGTTGATCTGCTTCCACTTGCGCGACATCGCCGGGATCAGTTCGTGCTGCTTGTTGGTCACGCCCAGGTCGGCGAGAAACGGCCGGCTGAGGTCGAGAAAGCGATTCTTCTCGCGGTTGTGCTCGGCCGACGGCACCTCGCGCTGCTGCTGCGGCTTGCCCTTGAACAGCGAGCTCTTGCCCTTCTTGCTGTATTCCAACTGCACTTCATCGGTCAGGGTCAGCAGGTGCGCGTTCTTGAACGAGGCCGGCAGCAGTTCGCCGATCAGCGCTGCGCCCTCCTCCAGGGAGAAGTTCTTGGTGATGTCCCGGGTCTTGTAGCGATAGACGAAGGACAGGCACGGCTGCTCCTTGACCGTCAGTTGCTTGATGATGATCCGCTGCAAATCCGCTTCGTCGCCCACGTACTTGGCCAGCACCAGCTTGATAAAAGCGTTCTGCGCCAGGCTGGTGTCCAGCAAGGCCAGAAACTGGGCGTGGTGATCGGACACGGGGCGGGTGGAGGTGGCAGTGACAGACATGGGGGACGGTGCCTCGGGCGATACGCGCGGTGATTCAAAAGTGGCGGGTATTTTAGGGGGGATGGCCCATCGGGGCACGGAGTTATTAACCCAGCGGTGTTTTTTCCGCGACCCGGGGCGCGATCAAGGCAGGTGATCGAGCCGCCCCGCCGCTGGGTAGCGGTTGCCAAACGCCCGGCGCAACGGGCGACAAGGCATCGCCCGGCGCCTGGCAACCCGAGGCTTAAAGCGCCTGTTGAGCGCCTGATGCACGGTGGAAATAAGGGGTGGTTTCCAGCTCCCACTCATTCTCCCACTCCACCAGCCGTTGCTGATACGCACCGAAACCCTCCTGAAAAAGCTGGGCCACAATGTGCCGGGCAAGGCGTTCGGCGGCGGCGGAAATCGCCGGGATATCCGAGGCAATCGAGCCAAAGCTCAAGCTCGCGGCGTGGTTCAGCAGGTGTACCCGGTTCAGCTCGGAAGCACCGTCAGCCTGTCCGCGCTCTTGCAGTTCAAACCCCGCCCCCAGCCATGGAAACAGGCCCAGGTGCGGCCGCTCGGAACCGGCTGCCGGCACAAAGCGGTCACGCCACAGCGCTACGCGCCCGGCCACCTCGTCAAACAGCGGCTCACGGGCCAGGTCGACACGAAAGCCAGTCCCGGCAATCAGGAAGTCCGCGTGATCAGTGCGCTCGGCCAAGGTCAGTTGCACCTGCCCCGCCACCTCGGACACCGCCTCGAACCGCGTGTCGAAATTCAGGGTAAAGCGCTCGCCCCCGGCCGCCAGGGTGCGCAGCACAGTCTCGTGAGGCGGTGGTGGCGGCCTGTCGTCGAGGTAGGCCGAGACCGCCCATTTCTCGTGTGCGGCCAGCCCGTGCCAGCCCTCGATAAAGCCCGGATAGATATAGCCCCGGGCCTTGTTGATCTGCGGCAGATAGCTGCGCCGGGCATACAGGGTCACCTGCGCCGCGCCATGCTCCAGCGCGGTGGCGGCGTTGTCCCAGGCCGAGGAGCCGGCACCAATCACGGCCACGCGGCGCCCGGCCAGGGCGGCAAAATCGATCGGGTCGCAGCTGTGGGCCGCCCGGCTCGGAAACAACCCCGGATCGATAAACCCAGGCAGGCTCGCGCCGCCGGTCCCGGCCCGCCCCGTGGCGATCACCAGGCGCCGGGCAACCAGGTTGCGCCCGTCCTCGTGCTGCAGGGTGACGGTCTGCGGCCCCACCGAAAAACGTCGGATCGCCGCGTTGTGTTCGATCGGCAGGTCGAAGGCCTCGGCGATCCATTCGAGGTAGTCCTGCCACACCGCATTGGGAATCTTGTACAGCGCCTCCCAGGCCTCGGGGCTGTAGGTCGCTTCGTACCAGGCGCGAAAGGTCAGCGCACGGACCCCGAAACTCAGCCCCGGCAGGTCTTTGGGCGAACGCAGGGTCGGCATCCGCGCATAGGTGGTCCAGGGCCCGCTGCGGCCGGGGGGCTGGCTGTCGAACAGGCGGATGTTGTGCACGCCCTTGAGGATCAGGGCTACGGCGGCGGCAATGCCAAACATGCCTGCGCCGATAATCGCGACATCGGGCAGGTCCAGACCGTCAGGGCCTTTGCGCGCAGCCGTCCAGGCGGCACTGGGCAGTTTCAGGTAGGCCAGTTCTTCACGCAGGCGGCTCGTTGCCAGGGCGTTGGACGTTGTGTGCGTCATGGGTGGTAATGACCTCCGAGGTAAGCGTCGACAATCCGTGGATCGGCGGCAATCTGCGCGGCCGGTCCTTCAAGCGTGATATGGCCACCGTCCAGCACCGCCGCGTAGTCGGCGACCCGCAGCGCGGCCTTGGCATTCTGCTCCACCAGCAACACGGTGAGGCCGGTGGAGCGGATGTGCTGGATCAGCCGAAAAATCTCCCCCACCACTTTAGGCGCCAGCCCCAATGAGGGCTCGTCCATCAGCAGGATGCGCGGCCGGCGCATCAACGCGCGGCCGATGCACAGCATCTGCTGCTCGCCACCGGACAACGAGCCGGCCAGTTGGTGAAAGCGCTCGCCGATCACCGGAAACAGGTCCAACACCGACTCAGCCTCACGCATGCCGTAAGGCCCGCCGCCCACCAACAGGTTTTCGCGCACGGTCATGTTGGAGAAAATCTGCCGCCCTTCCGGCGTCTGCAAAATCCCCTGCTGCACCCGTTTGTGGCTGGGCAGGCTGTTGATGTCCAGACCGTCCAGCAGGATCTGGCCGGCGCTGGCCTGGTAGATCCCGGAAATCGCGCGCATCAGGGTGGTCTTGCCCGCCCCGTTGGCGCCCAGCACCGCAATGATGCTGCGCTCGGGCACGGCCAGGCTGATGCCGTGCAAAATATCGTGGGTGCCCAGGTTGATCTTCAGGCCTTGGATATCGAGGATGTTCATTCCCAATCAGTCCCCAGATAGGATTCCAGGACCGCCGCGTCGCAGCGGATGGCCGCCGGCGGCCCATCAGCGATCTTTCTGCCGGAGGCGAGCACCAGAATCCGCTGACAGATCGACATCACCAGGTTCATGTCGTGCTCCACCAGCATCACGCTGAGCCCGGTGCCGTGCAGGCGCTGGATACAGGCCGCCAGCTCAGCGGTTTCGGTGTCGTTGAGCCCGGCTGCCGGCTCATCCAGAATCAACAGCTCAGGCTGCATCGCCAAGGCCCGGGCAATTTCCAGGTACTTGCGCTGACCGTAAGAGAGATTGGCCGCCAGCTGGTTCGCCAGGTGCTGCAAGCCGACCGACTCCAGCGCCTGCCAGCTCTGCTCCGAGATCCGCCGCCGACGCTCGCCGCGACCAAAAATAGTTTCCACCAGGCCCTGGCCGATCATCCCCGTGGCGCCAACCGAAACATTGTCGAACACGGTCATGTTGGGGAAGATCCGCAGGTTCTGGAACGTGCGCGACAATCCGAGCCGGGCGACCACATGGGGCGGCTTGCCGGTCACATCGCGGCCAGCGAAACGCACCGTGCCCGCACTGACCGGGACGAACCCGGTGATCAGGTTGAACAGGGTGGTCTTGCCGGCCCCATTGGGGCCGATCAGCCCCAGCAGCTCGCCCTTGGCAACATGCCCCGAGACGTTATCGATGGCGGTCAGTCCACCGAAACGACGAGTCAGCCCGTTGAATTCAAGAAGCATTATTTCCAGCCCACCTTTTTGCCCGCATCGGTTTTCCAGGCGCCGCCCAACAACCCGCGCGCCAGACTGATTGCCGGCACTTCACCGCACAGGCCCTTGGGCAGGAACAGGATGGAGAGGAACATGACGCTGCCGACAATAATATTGCGCACGTCACCAAAGCCGCGCAGCGCTTCCGGCAACAAGACCAGCAGCAGCGCGCCGATGATCGCCCCCGGCAGGCTGCCCAGACCGCCCACCACCACCATGGCCAGGATCAGGATGGTTTCCGAGAATTTGAAATCGTTCGGCGAGATATAGCCCGTGGTGTAGGCCCAGAGCGCCCCGGCAATCCCGGCGAAGAACGCCGCCACCGTGAACACCTGGGTCTTGAGCCGCACCGCATCGATGCCCATGGCCGCCGCGCACTGATCGTCTTCGCGCAGGGCGCGCAGCGCATTGCCGTAGTAGGAGTAACTGAGGCGGTAGATGGCCCACACCGACAGCGATACCGTCACGGCCACCACGTAATAGATGCCGGTGTTGTCGGTGATCTCCCAGCCAAACAGGTTCATGGGCGAAAACAGCGTGACCCCGTTCGGGCCGCCCGTGACCGGGACCCAGTTCATCAGAATGATGTTGATCATCTGCCCGATGGCCAGGGTCGCCACCGCAAAATAGATACTGACCAGGCGCATGGTGGGCAACGCCACCAGCAGCGCGATAAACGCCGAGCCCAGGCCCGCCAGGGGCAGCGCCAACCAGAACGGCACGTGGTACGCCACGCCGGCCAGCGCCGCCAGGTAGGCGCCGACCCCGTAGAACGCCGCCTGGCCCAGGTGCAGCAGGCCGGTCACACCCGACACCAGGTGCAACGACGAGGCCAGCAGGATGAAGATCAACGCCAGACTGGCGAGCTGGTAGTAATAGCCGCCACCGTGAGCGTGCAGGGCCAGGGGCACGGCACCGAACACCAGTAGCACCAGCGCAGCAATGACCGCTGCGGGAATAAAGCGCTCAGACACGTTCGCGCCCTCCGCCGAACAGGCCCCGGGGAAAGAAAATCAGGGTCAGGATCAGGAACAGGTACGGCACCATATCCGCCCATGCCGAGGGCATGAAGGTGGTGGCCATGCTTTCTGAAACACCGAGAATCAAAGCGCAGATCACCGCGCCGGGAATCGACACCAGGCCGCCCATGACCATCGCCACAAACGCCTTGATGCCCGGGGCAAAGCCCATCGAAGGAAACACCGAACCGTAATAGAGCCCCACCAGCAGCCCGGCCACTGCGCCCATCATCGAGCCCAGGACAAAGGTCGAGACAATGGTGCGGTCGACGTTGATCCCGCTGTATTTGGCGCCCAGGGGGTTATTGGACACCGCGCGGATCGACAGGCCGATCCGGGTCTTTTTCAGCAGCAACTGCAAGCCGATCAGCATGCTGGCCGACACCGCGAAGATCACCACATCGCCACTGACGATGGTGATGCTGCCCAGGACAATCGGCGTATTGAGCATGTAGTTGAAGGGGACCGGCTGCATCTGCGAGCCCATGACCAGTTCCAGGCCCTCGCGCACGATGATCGACAGGGCCAGGGACGACATCAGCGTCGATTCGCGCATGGCCCTGGACTTCAGCGAGGCCTCATCGGAAAAACGCCGGAACGGCTTGAACGCCAGCCGCTCCAGGCCAAAACCCAGCGCGGCGCCCACCGCGGCCACCAACAGCACCACGCCGGCCAGGGGCGGAGCGTAGGCACCTATCACGAACAGCCCGGCCACGGCACCGATGGTGTAGACCTCGGAATGCGCGAAGTTCACCGCGTTCAGCACACCGAAGATCAGGGTGAAGCCAATAGCCACCAGCGCGTAGGTCATGCCTTGCGACAGGCCAATCACCAGTTGCTGGAAATAGTAGGAATCGATCACGGGAAACGCCTCGAACAGGTACGACTTTGTCGCCGACGCAGACACCTGCGCCGGCTCCTGGGTGTTTCCACACAGTTGAATACAAGGATTAGCGACCCGCGATCAGTGCGCCGAGGGCTCGAATTTGCCGTTCACGACTTCAACCTTGACCAGGGACTTGTGCGGCTCGCGGTCGGCATCAAAGGTGGTGGAGCCAGTGACCCCGGGAAAGTCCTTGGTCTCTGCCAGCGCCTGACGCACGTTGTCGCGCGTGGCATCCGGGTAGGTCCGCGCCACCGCGTCGAGCATGATGTTGGTGGCGTCGTAGGCCTGGGCCGGGAACTGCCCGGGCTCCTCGCCATTGCGCACGGCCTTCCAGGCGGTGACGAAGTGGCGCACGTTTTCTGCGTCCACCGTCGGCAGGAAGGTCGAGGTCAGGCGCAAGCCATCGGCGTCTTTACCCGCCAGCTTGATCAGTTGTTCGTTATAGGCTGCCGAGCTGGAGAACACCGGGGCCTTGACCCCCAGTTGATGCAGTTGCTTGAGAAACTGCGCCGCGTCCTCATAGAAAATGGCGCCGTAGATGGCGTCGGGGGGTACCCGGTCGACCTTGGTAATCAGCGAACGGAAATCAGGAATGCCACGGTTGAAGTACTCGGAAAAGACCACCTCAATCCCGTTTTCCTTGGCCTTTTTCTCAAACGCCTGCACCGCTGACTGTCCCCAGTCGGTCTGCTCGCCAATCACCGCGACCTTCTTGTAACCCTGGGACGCGATCCAGTCGGCGTTGAACGGCCCCTCCTGGTCCTGGTTGGTGATATTGCGAAATTGCCACTTGGAGATTTTCGTGTAGTCGGGATGGGAAGCGGTCTGGGACAGTTGCGACAATCCGGCACGTTTGTAGACCTGCGCCGAGGCCATCGATACCGTCGAAGTGAAATCCCCCAGCACCCCGACAATGCTCGGATCATCGGCGAACTTGCGGGCAATCGACACGGCCTCCTTGGCATCGGACCGCGAGTCCTCGAACACGATTTCAACCGGCACCGGCAGCCGACCCGACGCGTTGAACTCCTTCAGGGCGATTTCAGCGGCGACCTTGAAGTCCTGCCCGTATTGGGCGGTGTTGCCGGTCAGTGGTAATTGATAGCCAATGCGCACGCTGGTCTGCGCGGCATGGGCCACGCCCGTCCCGGACAACGCCAGCGCCAGGAGCGCCAGGCTCGATACGGCTTTTTTACGAATATTCATGAATCCCCCAAACCCCTAAGTTGAACAACCGTCACTCATACCCGCCGTAAACAACACGCACACCGCCACCTGGCCGCCATTGAAGAAACACTAAGTTTCCCGACAGTTACCGATACAAACATTTGATTAAGCGACCTCGGCACACTCACCGCAAAGTTGCACTCCCTTGGGCAACTTCAACACTCAGCACACCGATCTGCAGGGCACGAACTCCGAACTCGATGATTAACTCCGGGATGCCCCCCGCCCTCTCTTTTACAGATACGGACAACTCGGGATCGAGTCGCGACAACCAGGAAAGGCCAGCACACCATGGATGAATCTGACGGCGGCAACCGATCAACGACGCCCTGCGGAGCACAGAATAGCGACTACACTTATTCCCCTCTAATATTATTTTTTGCTTTTATATGCAAATATCGAATAAGAAAGGATTTGTTTCTTGTCTGTTACAACGCAGGAAAACTTAGCCACTGAAGGTTGACCCAAACACTCGGCCCAGGCCATGCCTTCAATATTCATTCAGGGGCGAGGAATAAGTCCTTAAACTCGGCAATGACTATGTTTACGACTTTAGTCGTAAGTACGGCATTCCATCGAACTGAGAAAAGCTGAAAAGCATTGCACTTTATCAGCCCATCAATCGGCAATAGTCCGTAGGGCTGGAACTATTGCCGTTTAATCACTGCTTACTTCAATCCGGTTCCATCTACTACTTTCGAACAACAAATCACTGACAGCCGATTCAACCCAGCACCACCAACCGATTGGGCAATTCATTACGCACCTGGGTCAGCGGCACATGGACCTTGAGCAATTCACCGCAAGCGTCGATGCAGGTCAGGAAGCCCTGCAAGGTCTGGCCCTGCTTCACTTGCTCGGTGAAAGTCTTGACCAGCGGCCCCCAGGTCTGATCGGGCAGGCATCGGGAGATGCCCTCATCCACCAGGATCTCGACGTAGCGTTCGGCCTCGCAGACGAAAATCAGCATCCCGGTGCTGCCCACGGTGTGGTGCAGGTTTTGCTCGAGAAACTGCCGGCGGGCCAGGTTCGACGCACGCCAGTGGCGGACCGAGCGCGGGATCAGGCGGGTGGTGACTTTGGGAATTCGAAACACCAGGCACAGCACTATAAAGGTCGCCCATTGCGTCAGCAGCAAGGTGTAGGTGCCCATCGCGCCGAACAGATGGATGACCCCGGGCACGATCAGCGCCAGCAGGCTGGCCCAGAGCAGCGGAATGTAGGCGTAATCGTCGGCGCGGGCGGCGAGCACGGTCACCAATTCGGCGTCGGTCTGCTGCTCGACCCGGGCAATCGCCTCGGCGACCTGCCGTTGTTCGTATTCACTCAGTAATGCCATGTCGTCCAATACTCGCTGATTATTGTTGGTTACCAACCGCCCGACGCGCCGCCGCCGCCAAAGCTGCCGCCGCCGCCACTGAAACCACCGCCACTTGCGCCGCCGCCGAACCCGCCACTGCTTGATCCGCCTCGGCCACCGCCGCTGGGCAAGATCCCGAGAAACTGCAAAACCATCAGGGTCAGGATAAACAGCATCACCAGGACGATGAAAAAGAGCGGGTGGCGCTCGACAAAATCCTTGTCACTGACGCCGTCATCGGTGCCCGAGTCATAGGCCGTTTTGGCCTGCTCCAGGGGCTTACCGCCCAGCACCATCAACATTGCGGCCACACCGTCCTTGATGCCTTTATTGAAGTCGCCGGCCTTGAGCGCGGGCGTGATCACCTGGTTGATGATCACCGAGGCTTGCGCGTCCGTCAGCCGGTCCTCCAGGCCATAGCCCACCTCGATGCGCAACCTGTGCTCGTCGCGGGCCACGATCAGCAGCGCGCCGTTGTTCTTGTCCTTCTGGCCGATGCCCCAATGGCGCCCCAGCAAGTAGCCGAAATCTTCGATCCGGGCGCCCTGCAAGTTGGGCACGGTCACCACCACCAACTGCTCGTGGGTGGCCTGCTCGTGGGCTTGCAACTCCTGGGTCAGGAACGCTCGAACCGCCGGCTCGAGCAGTTGCGCATCGTCCACGACCCGACCGCTCAACTCCGGAAACGTCAACTCGGCCCGGGCCGTCACCGCCCATACCCAGAGCAACAGCACCAGGCCCACTTTAATTGCTCGCATCAGCACCTCGTCCTTTCATGATCGCCGTTACCAACTGCCGGAAGCGCCGCCACCACCAAAACTGCCGCCGCCGGCGCGCAGGCTATCGCTGCTGTCGCTGGAACCTGCCGAACCGCTTGAGCCTTCATAACTACCGGTACTGGCAGAAGAGTTGTCACGGCGACTGCTGCTCGAAGAATCTCTAGAGACGCCCGGTTGATACTTGCCCCGGACAAACTCGATATCCACCACTTGGCGCAACAACAAAAACAGCAGGCCCAGGACCACCGCCAGCAAGCCAAACAGGAAAAAATCCTCGCGGCGCTCGCTTTTGAGCTGCTCCTGGTAACTGTCGACCCTGGCCAGCGTCGGCCGACGCAAGGTGTCCAGAATAGCCTGGGTGCCGTTGATGATCCCCTGGGCGAACTCGCCCTGGGCAAAGTCCTGGCCCATGCCGGCAATAATCTGCGAAGCCAGGGCATCGGTCAGCAGGCCTTCAAGCCCGTAGCCCACCTCGATGCGCATCTTGCGCTCGGCGCGGGCGACGATCAGCAACACGCCATTGTTCCGATCCCGTTGGCCAATGCCCCAATGCCGCCCCAGTTGCACGCCGAATTCTTCGATGCTGTTGCCGCGCAGGCTGTCGAGGGTGACCACCAGCACTTGGTCGCCGGTGCGTTTTTCATGGGCCGCGAGCAATGGCGTCAGGTAGCGGATGCTGGTGGCACCGAGCATGCCTGCGCCATCCACCACCCGCCCGCTCAACTCGGGAAACAGGCTTTCCAGGGGCGCTGGGGTTTCATCGCGCGGCGCCTGCTCGGGCACCGGTTCAGGGGCGGCCTTGCGCAAATACAGCCCCGGCTTTTTGGCCGGGGCCTCAGGTTCGGCAGCGATTGCACCACTGGCCAGCAATGCCAGCGACAGCAGCACGCCGTGCAGCATGCGCTGCAAGCCGCCCATCAGAATTTGACTTGCGGCGCTTTGTCGGCGTCGGGGCGGGTGGCCTCGAAGGTTTCACGAATCGGCAGGTCGCTGTACATCATGCTGTGCCACAACCGGCCGGGAAATGTACGGATCTCGGTGTTGTACTTCTGCACCGCCAGGATGAAATCGCGACGGGCCACGGCAATGCGGTTTTCCGTGCCTTCAAGCTGGGATTGCAGGGCCAGGAAATTCTGGTTGGCCTTGAGGTCCGGGTAGCGCTCGGAGACCACCATCAGCCGGCTCAACGCACCGCTCAATTGATCCTGGGCTTGCTGGAATTGCTTGAGTTTTTCCGGGTTGTCCAGGGTCGAGGCATCGACCTGGATCGAGGTCGCCTTGGATCGCGCCTCGATCACCGCGGTCAGGGTGTCTTCCTCGTGCTTGGCGTAGCCCTTGACGGTCTCCACCAGGTTGGGAATCAGGTCGGCGCGGCGCTGGTACTGGTTCTGCACCTGGCCCCAGTCGGCCTTGACCTGCTCGTCGAGGGTCGGAATGTTGTTGATGCCGCAGCCACTGAGCAGGCTGCTGAGCAGCAACAAGGCGGCGACGGGCCAAGTCGAACGCAGGCGTTGGGTGATGTTCATGAGTGGGGCTCCTTGCACAACCTGATTGAAATGAAGCTTTTGCCCGGTTTCACACATCCTGTGGGCAAAAACTGCCTGCGCCACTGGAATGCATCGGGCTGATGGGCTAAAAGATGCCCAGCGCAAAAAAGAGTTCAGAAGTGTGCGGTATTTATCCGAACAACAATAGGCGCTCCCTAAATTTCGGCTGTTCGACCCGTCTCACCGGCGTCGGCTTTAGCCCTTGAGAACAATATTCATGAAGAAGCTGTGTTTGCTGGGCCTGTTGATCAGCCTGGCCAGTCACCCCGTATTGGCCGCGACCTCGCTGGCCACCGTGCAAAACCAGCCGGCCCAGGCCGCGGCCCTGCAAGACAAGGACGCCTTTGTCGCCAACCTGCTGAAGCAGATGACCCTCGACGAAAAGATCGGCCAATTGCGCCTGATCAGCATCGGCCCGGAAATGCCGCGCGAGCTGATCCGCAAGGAAATCGCCGCCGGTCGCATCGGTGGCACATTCAACTCCATCACCCGCCCGGAAAACCGTCCGATGCAGGACGCGGCCATGCGCAGCCGGCTGAAGATCCCGATGTTCTTCGCCTATGACGTAATCCACGGCCACCGGACCATCTTCCCGATCAGCCTGGCCCTGGCCTCGAGCTGGGACATGGAAGCCATTGGCCTGTCCGGGCGCATTGCCGCCCAGGAAGCCAGCGCCGACAGCCTGGACATCACCTTCGCACCGATGGTCGATATCTCCCGCGACCCGCGCTGGGGCCGCACCTCCGAAGGCTTCGGCGAAGACACCTACCTGGTCTCGCGCATCGCCAAGGTGATGGTCAAGGCCTACCAGGGCGTGAGCCCGAACGCCGCCGACAGCATCATGGCCAGCGTCAAGCACTTCGCCCTGTACGGCGCGGTGGAAGGTGGCCGCGACTACAACATCGTCGACATGAGCCCGGTCAAGATGTACCAGGACTACCTGCCGCCGTACCGCGCCGCCATTGACGCCGGGGCCGGTGGGGTGATGGTCGCGCTGAACTCGATCAACGGCGTGCCGGCCACTTCCAACATGTGGCTGATGCAGGACCTGCTGCGCAAGGAATGGGGCTTCAAGGGCCTGGCGGTCAGCGACCACGGCGCGATCATCGAACTGATCCGCCACGGCGTGGCCAAGGACGGACGCGAGGCCGCGAAGCTGGCGATCAAAGCCGGCATCGACATGAGCATGAACGACTCGCTGTACGGCAAGGAACTGCCGGGGCTGCTCAAGTCCGGGGAAATCGCCCAGAGCGATATCGACAACGCGGTGCGCGAGGTGCTCGGCGCCAAGTACGACATGGGCCTGTTCAAGGACCCGTACCTGCGCATCGGCAAGGCCGAGGATGACCCGGCCGACACCAATGCCGAAAGCCGCCTGCACCGCAGCGAAGCCCGGGATGTGGCACGCCGCAGCCTGGTGCTGCTGAAGAACCGGAACGAGACCCTGCCCCTGGCCAAGACCGCGAAAATCGCCTTGGTCGGCCCGCTGGCCAAGGCACCGATCGACATGATGGGCAGTTGGGCCGCCGCAGGCATGCCGGCTCAATCGGTGACCCTGTTCGACGGCATGAGCCGCGCCCTGGGCGACAAGGCGACCCTGACCTACGCTCGCGGCTCGAACATCACCACCGACAAGAAGGTCGTCGACTACCTCAATTTCCTCAACTTCGACGCACCTGAAGTAGTGGACGACCCGCGCCCGGCGCAGCAGATGATCGACGAAGCGGTAAAAGCGGCCCAGGCCTCGGACGTGATCGTTGCCGCCGTGGGCGAGTCGCGGGGCATGTCCCACGAATCATCGAGTCGCACCGACCTGCACATTCCGGCCAGCCAGCGTGAGCTGATCAAGGCCCTCAAGGCCACCGGCAAACCCCTGGTGCTGGTGCTGATGAACGGCCGCCCGCTGTCGTTGCTGGATGAAAACGAACAGGCCGACGCGATCCTGGAAACCTGGTTCAGCGGCACCGAAGGCGGCAATGCGATCGCTGACGTGCTGTTCGGCGACTACAACCCGTCGGGCAAGCTGCCGATCACCTTCCCGCGTTCGGTCGGGCAGATCCCGACCTACTACAACCACCTGACCATCGGCCGGCCGTTTACCCCCGGCAAGCCGGGCAACTACACCTCGCAGTATTTCGATGACACCACCGGGCCGCTGTTCCCGTTCGGCTATGGCCTGAGCTACACCAGCTTTAGCCTGTCGGACATGGCCCTGTCGTCCACCACCCTGAACAAGAGCGGCAAGCTCGACGCCAGCGTGACCGTGAAAAACACCGGCAAGCGCGACGGTGAGACCGTGGTGCAGCTGTATATCCAGGACGTGGCGGGGTCGATGATCCGGCCGATCAAGGAACTGAAGAACTTCCAGAAAGTCATGCTCAAGGCCGGTGAAGAGAAAGCCATCCACTTCACCATCACCGAGGATGACCTGAAGTTCTACAACGCCCAACTCAAGTACGCGGCCGAACCGGGCGACTTCAACGTGCAGATCGGCCTGGACTCCCAGGACGTCAAACAACAGAGCTTCGAACTGCTCTGACCCCTGCCACTGCTGCCGCAAGGCTCGGGCCGCGTTCGGACGCTGGCCCGAACGGCCGCCGCGGTAATCCGCAAGTGATGCGCTGTTGCAGAAGGTTGCGCTGGCCGGGATGGGCGCCGTCTCACTCGCGGAAAACGCACTCAGCCCCGACGGTTGAGCAGGTTAACCACCAGCCGATCGACCCAGCCCCAGATCCGTTGCTTGATACGTCGCCACAGCGGCCGCTGCTTCCAGGCTTCGAGGCTGACTTCCTGGCTCTGAGTAAAGTCGGCCTCGAAACTCGCCGTCACCGCCCGGGTCAACGGCGGGTCCAGGGCCTCGAGGTTGGCTTCCAGGTTGAAGCGCAGGTTCCAGTGGTCGAAATTGCAGGAACCAATGCTCACCCAATCATCCACCAGCACCATCTTCAGGTGTAGGAAGCACGGCTGATACTCGAAAATCCGCACCCCCGCCTTGAGCAGCCTCGGGTAGTAGCGATGCCCAGCGTAGCGCACCGAAGGGTGGTCGGTCCGTGGACCGGTCAGCAGCAGCCGCACATCGACGCCCCGGGCGGCTGCCCGTCGCAACGAACGGCGCACCGACCAGGTGGGCAGGAAATACGGAGTCGCCAGCCAGATCCGGCGCTGGCCGCTGTTCAGGGCACGAATCAACGAATGCAGGATATCCCGATGCTGACGGGCGTCAGCGTAGGCCACCCGGCCCATGCCCTCGCCCTGCGCCGGGACCTTGGGCAAGCGCTGCAAGCCGAAATCTGCGGCGGGCTTCCAGGCCGTGCGATGGGGGTTGGCGAGCCACTGCCGATCGAACAGGATCTGCCAGTCGAGCACCAGCGGGCCGACGATCTCGACCATGACTTCATGCCACTCGCTGTGGTCGGCCTCCGGATCCCAGAACTCATCGGTGACCCCGGTGCCGCCCACGACGGCCAGGGACTGGTCGACCAGCAGCAGCTTGCGGTGATCGCGGTACAGGTTGCGCCCGCCACGGCGCCAGCTCAGGCGATTGTAGAAACGCAACTCGACCCCGGCCCCGGTCAGGCGCTGACGCAAGCGCAAGGTAAAGGCCAGGCTGCCGTAGTCATCGAACAGGCAGCGTACCCGCACCCCACGTTCGGCGGCGTGCGCCAGGGCCTGGACCATGGCTTCGGCGCAGGCCCCCGCCTCCACCAGGTACAGCTCCAGCTCGACCTGCTCGGTGGCACACTCGATAGCCGCCAGCATCCGCGGGAAGAAACGCGGGCCGTCGATCAGCAACTCGAAGCGGTTGCCTTCGCGCCAGGGAAACACCGCACCGAACATGTCAGCGCGCCGTGAAGATCAGTACCGCACCCACCGGCACCGACAAACTGATGGCCGACAAGCCGGCGGTCTTGCGCAACGTCTCGATTCCCGGTGCCAGCTTGAAATCTTCCGCATCGAGCACCAGCGGCTCCAGGGTCACCACCTGAAACCGCCGATCGTCGAGGCGCGTCGCCAACAACTCGGCGTTGTAGGTGTGCTGCTGGCCATGCAAGTCGACGGTCACTGGCAGCAGCAGTTCGATCTGCGCCCCGGGCGCGAGGTCCTTGATCGGTTGCAGATTGAGCTGGGCGCTGATCGTCGCTTCGGGGTAGGTCTTGATCTCGAACAGCTCTTTGCGCACGCGCTCGTCGCGCAGCGGGATGGCACTGTTGACCGACTCCAGTTCGACCTGCAGCTGGGCCTTGCCCTGCTCATCGACCTTGCCGTGCAGCACGAGAAAGCGCTGAACCTCGGCAATACTGGAGTTTTTGGTGCTCACAAATGACAGGCGGGAAGACTCGTTATCCAGATACCAGTCGGCGTGGACCGGCACGGCCAGGGCCCCGAGCAGGCTGAGAAAGAGGCGGATCGAGATACGCATGCAAGCTCCACGCAAAAGAAGGCGCCACCTTAACTGTCCAGCCGAGGAGCTGGCAAACTTCGCGATCGGCGGGCGCCCACCCGCAAAGCTAGAAGCGGTAGGTATAGCTCAAGTGGAGGCGTTCAGCGTTATGGCTGATGATGCCCGCAGGCCCCCGCGAGACCTTTTGCCGCTCGCGGCCATCAGGCTGGCCACGGGTGCGAAACTGCCCGTGCAACCAGGTCAGGTCCAGGCCCTTGAACAGCCCGTCGAACGAGTATTGCAACACGCTCTGGAATTCACGCCGGCTAAAGCCCTCATAGCCCCGTGCTTGATCGGAGAAGGCATAGTGCAGGTCGAGCTTGAGGCGTGGCAGACCGATGTCGCCAAAATCCATGCCGCCCATCAGCTTGACCATCTGTTCGTCCTCCAGCCCGAAGTAGTAGAACAGCTTGCCACTGCTGTTCCAGGAGCCATGGTCCTGGACGAAGAAGGGCCGGTCATAGTCATCGCCCCAGACCGTGTTCCAGGTCAGCCCGGTGTAATAGCGACTGAAGCGGTACTTCAGGGACAAGTCCAGGTAGCGCGCATCATGGCTGCGCTCCGCTTCATACAGACCGGGTACGCCCGCGTATTCAAAGCGGCTGCCGGCATCCTCCTGCCGCCCCCACGTGGCATAGACATCCAGGCCGCGTCCGAAAGGCCATTCAAAGCTGCGGGACAGTTTCAGCGAGGAAGCACGCAGGTAGTCCCGAGCCACGCCGTGCTCAAGTTGCAGCTTGCTGCCATCGGGCAGCACATAACCCAGTGCGTAGAGCCGCAGATCATCGATCTCGCGCCCCTGATAGGTGCGCAGCTCCTGGCTCCATCCCGACTCGTTGCGCGGGCTGAAACCGTCGATACGGCTCAGGTTCAAGCTCAGCGCGCCCCGCTCGTAACCCAGGTCCTGGCCCAGGGTGGCCGCCGGCAGGATCCGTGAATAGCGGTCATCGCGGTACAGCTGGTACAGCCGGCTCTTTTTCCCAACGCCGGCGCTCAAGGTGCCGGACTCATCGACCCAGCGCCCACGCAGATAGGCCTCCAGGGGCTTGGCGATGCCATGGGGCTGCTGCACGCTGCGATCCGCCCGAAGGTTGCTGATGTTGTTGGCCTTGTGCCCCACAAGCAAGGCATCGGCCAGGCCGTAGCTGTAATCAATGCCCAGCACATCGTGGAACCAGCCGGAACTGAAACTCAATTGAGTGGCCTGCACCCATTCATCCCGGGTCGGTCCGAACCCTCCTCCGTCGTTTTCCTTCCAGTAGAACTGGCTGTAGCGCAAGGACGTGCTGCTGTCCTCGAAAAAATCCTCGGCCATAGCCCCGCCGGCCAACAGACACCACAACAACCCGCTCAGACAACTGTGTTCAGCCCGCATGAGATCACCTGTTCTTATTATTGGAATGGGCGTCATGGCCGCCGGTAGCGACCAAGCTTCATTTTCGGATTCGGGGGATAAAGGGCAATGGGCACTGGTTCCGCAGGATGGAACCCGATGGGCGCAGGACGTGATTCGGGCGGCGTGATCAGGGCACCTGGAGTGCCCGCAGGGGGTATTTCAAGCGATGTCTTTCTGCACTTGCTCGATGGTTTCGGCCAGCAACCACAAGTGGCGGTTGCGCACCTGCTCGACACAGGCCAGGTCCCTGGGCCAATGCAGGGCGATGCTGCCGATCACCTGGCCTTCGGCCTGCAACGGCAACGCCACTGCCCGGATCAGGAACGGCAGGCGCACCGGGTATTCCCAATGGCCCTCGGTGCGCTGGCCAAACCCCAGGTACCGCGACTCCTCGCAGACCTGTTGCCGGGCTTCTAGCGGTACCTGTTCTCGTTCGGCCAGGCGATCGACTTCATCCCTGGCCAGGGCCCCCAGGCAGGCTTTGCCCATGGCCGAATGAAACAGGCTGGCATGCTGGCCAACAATCCGGCTACAGCTCGGATAGCGCTTGCGCAATACCGCCGGTACCGCGCTTTCCAGAACCTCCAGGCATTCGCCATCGAAGCTCGACAGGTCAGTGACCAGCCCGGTGCGTGCACTCAATTCCAGCAGGCAGGGCGCCGCCTGCTCCACCAACTGGCGCTTGAAACGCTGTCGGCTATCACCGAACAGACTCCTGGCACTCAAGCGATAGCGCCGGTCACTCAGGCCGCGATAGATCCAGCCCTGCTCCTGCAGGGTCAGCAACATGCGTGACACCGTAGCCTTGGCCAGGCCCGTCAGATAGTGCAGCTCCTCCAGGCCCAAGGCCTGGTGCTGTCCAAGCAGCTCGACAATGGCCAGAGCCCGCTCCACTGAACGCACACTGCCGGTTTCAACCTTGCTGACCATAGTCCGAACTCCCTGACTGAGGATGGGTAAAGGTTTTACCGGCAAGATGCAGGCCTCCTGCACCCTGGTCACGACACCTGCTTGGTTACCGCAGATTACCTGGCGGCTGTCGCCGGACCCACTGGGTTAGTTGTTCGTGAGCGTAGGCCAGTTGCAGCACGGCGTGGTCAGCCTGGGCCGGGCCGATGATCTGCATGCCCATGGGCAGGCCGGACAGGTTGCAACCCACCGGGATGCTGATGCTCGGCAGACCGGCCAAGGTCGGCCCGATCACCACCTCCATCCAGCGGTGGTAGGTGTCCATTGACTGCCCTGCAATTTGCCGCGGCCAGGCTTGCCGTGCATCGAAAGGGAACACTTGGGCAGTGGGCAGCAACAGGAAATCGTAACGTTCGAACAGCCGCTGCAACGCGCGATACCAGTCGCTGCGGGTCTGGGAGGCACAATACACATCCGCCGCAGTCAGTGACGCCGCGCCCTCCACTTCCCAGCACGCTTCCGGCTTGAGCCTGCGACGTTTCTGCGGGTCATTGTAGAGCGGGCCCAGGGTGCCCTGGACCAACCAGTGACGATGTACCAGCCAGCACTCCCAGAGCCGGGCCAGGGAGAAGTCCGGCTGGCAGTGCTCAACCTCGCAGCCCAGGCTGCTGAAATCGTCCAGGGCCTGTTCACATAAGGCCAACACGCCCTGCTCCATGGCCAGGTAACCGTTGTAGTCTCCCAGCCAACCCAGGCGCAGGCCCCGCACATCCCGTTGCAGGGAAGCATTGAGCCGCACCGGATCGTCTTTCAGCGACAGCGGAACCCGGGCGTCAAAACCGGCCTGAGTGCTCAACAACCGCGCCACATCGGCCACCGTACGTCCCATCGGGCCTTCGGTAGCCAGTTGCTGCACAAACAACTCCGGGGTCGGGCCATAGGGCACCCGGCCCTGAGAGGGGCGCATGCCGAATACGTTGTTGAAAGCAGCCGGATTGCGCAGCGAGCCCATCATGTCGCTGCCATCGGCCACCGGTAGCATGCGCATGGCCAGGGCCACCGCAGCCCCGCCGCTGCTGCCGCCGGCGCACAAGGTGCTGTCGTAAGCATTGCCGGTGGTGCCGAACAGCTGGTTGTAGGTATGGGAACCCAGGCCGAACTCGGGCACGTTGCTCTTGCCGACGATGATCGCGCCACTGGCCCGGACCCGCGCCACGCTGATGGCGTCCACTTCGGGCACATGCTCGGCAAACAGCGGCGAGCCCATGCTGGTGGTCATGCCGGCAGTGGCCGCCAGGTCCTTGATCGCCTGGGGCATGCCGTGCATCCAGCCCATGGACAAGCCCTGGGCCAGTTGCCGGTCACGCTCGTCGGCCTGGGCCAGCAGTGCCTCGGGTTCCCCCAGGGAGACCAGGGCATTGACCTGTGGGTTGCAGCGCTCGATCTGCGCCAGATAGGCCAGCATCACTTCGCGGCAGGACAGCTCGCGGGCATGGATGGCCCGGGACAGGGCCAGGGCGTCCAGCTCGACGATGGCGTGGTGGGTCGAAGGTTCGGGCTGATTGATCAAGACTCGCCTCCCAGGGTCACGGTATCGGGTGTGTCGTCTCTGACCGCGTCGTACATACAGTAGATGCCCAGCAGGCTGAGGATCGAGGTCAGCAATACATAAAAGGACGGCGCCACCGGGGTGGCCATGGCGTTGCTCAGCCAGGTCACGATCAACGGGGCGAAACCGCCGAACAGCATCACCGTCACGTTATACGCCACCGACACCCCAGTGGAGCGCACCTCGATCGGAAACTGCTCGGCCAGGGCCGTGGGCGCGGGGCCGAAGAAACCGCCGATGGCGCTGCACAACAGGATCTGCATCACTAGCAGGCGCTCGATGGACGGCGCCTCGGCCACCCACACATACAAGGGATAGACCATGACGAAAAACGCCAGGGTGAAGGCCATCAGCACTGGGCGCCGACCGACGCGATCCGACAGCGCCCCGGCAAAGGGAATCACTACCGTCATCAGCGCCACGGCGAGCATCTGCACCAGCAGCACCTGGTCCAGGGGCATGCCGAGGTTGGTGTGGGCGAAGGTCGGCATGTTCACCAGCACCACATAGAAGGACACGGTGCCACCGCAGCACAGGCCCATGGACACCAGAATCTGCCGGCGATAGGCCGCTACCACCTGCCACAGCCCTGGCCCTTTGCCACGTAGCTGTTTGCGCGCTTCGAGAAAGGCTTCGGGCTCTTCCATGTACTTGCGGATCCACAGGCCTACCGGACCGATCAGCAGGCCGATCACGAACGGCAAGCGCCAGCCCCAGAGCTCCAGGGTCTGAGGTGAAAAGAAGTGGGTCACCGCCGCCACCATCGCCGCGCCGCTGAACACCGCCAGGCACTGCCCCACCAACTGCCAGGAACCGTACAGGCCCTTGCGGTGGGGTGGCGCACTCTCCACCAGATAGGCCGTGGCGCTGGCGTATTCACCGCCGGTGGCAAAGCCCTGGAGCATGCGTGCCGCCACGATCAGCAACGGCGCGCCGAGGCCGATGGCCGCGTAGTTGGGGGCGAACACGATCATGGCGATGGCCAGGGTCATCAACTGGATGATCACCAGCATCGCCGCCTTGCGGCCCTTGCGATCGGAATAGACCCCCAGCAGCACACCGCCCACCGGGCGCATGAAAAAGCCCACGCCGAAGGTGGCCAGGGCCATCAGCAGCGAGGTGTATTCATCTTCCGCAGGGAAAAACTGGCGGGCAATGAAGCTGGCGAGAAAGCCGTAGACGATGAAGTCGTACCACTCCAGGGCATTGCCGACCACGGCGGCAACCACCTGCCGGGTCTTGGAAACAGCGGGAATCGAGGCGGTCATGGGAGGTTCCTTGGAGGCTATTGAGCCTTCTACCGGGCTCGCTAAAGTGCCGGGCGCCAATCACACCCGGAGCAGTCAGGGACACAGGAACAGGAAGTTTCAGGACGGCCTGAGCCAGCTTTCCGCCAGGGCGCCCCAATAGGCCGCGCCGGTAAGAATGATGTCGTCGTTAAAGTCGTAACCCGGGTTATGCACCATCGGCTGCGCCACGCCGTTGCCGATGAACAGGTAGCTGCCGGGGCAGCGTTGCAGCATCCAGCCGAAGTCTTCGCTGCCCATCAGCTTCGGCGTATGGCCGTTGACCGCCTCGGCTCCCACCAGCTCGACGCCGACCTGGCGAGCGAACTCGGTCTCGTCCGGGCTGTTGACCAGCACCGGATAGGCCGGACGATGCTCGATGCTGGCCGTGCAGCCAAAGCTGTCGGCCTGGATCTGGATAATGGCCTTGACCCGCTCCAGCATCAGTTCGCGGACCGGTGCGTTAAGGGCGCGCAGGCTCAGGCGCAGCAGCGCCTGTTGCGGAATCACGTTGGCCGCTTCGCCGGCCTGCAAGGCGCCGACCGTGACGACTGCGGCTTCCTGGGCATCGATATTGCGCGCCACCACCGTCTGCAACGCCATGACCATGCTGGCCGCCGCCACCAACGGGTCCACCGCCAGGTGCGGCATGGAGCCGTGGCCGCCGACGCCCTCAACGATCACCTCGAGCAGGTCCTGCGAGGCCATCATCGGTCCCTGACGGAAACCCAGGTGCCCGGCCGGCAGCCCCGGCATGTTGTGCAGGCCAAACAACGCATCGCAGGGGAAGCGCTCCAGCAGGCCGTCGGCAAGCATCGCCTCGGCACCGCCCTGGCCCTCTTCCGCCGGCTGGAAGATCAGGTTCAGGGTGCCGTCGAACTGCCGGGTGGCCGCCAGATAGCGGGCCGCCCCCAGGAGAATGGTGGTGTGGCCGTCATGCCCGCAGGCGTGCATGCAACCGCTGGAGCGGCTGCTGTAAGGCATCCCGGTGTTCTCGATGATCGGCAAGGCGTCCATGTCGGCCCGCAGGCCCAGGGTCCGCGAACCACTGCCGTTGCGCAGCACCCCGACCACGCCGGTATGGCCGACGCCGGTGTGAACCTCGAAGCCCCACTCTTCCAGGGAGCGGGCCACCAGCGCAGCAGTGCGATGTTCTTCGAACCCCAGTTCCGGGTGGGCATGAATGTCCTGACGAATGGCCCGCAGGTCGCTGGCGACGTCATTGAGCCAGGCCAAAATGTGCTGGTGTCGGGTCATGCTGGGTCTCCTTGGGTCGGGTGTATTCCCGTTCTTTTTCGGAGCGCTTCACGGCGTAGCAAGGCGTGATCACGGCTCTGCGTCAGATAACCGCGAGCCGGATCAGAGGACAATCAAATGTGGTTCCACTGGGTGGAACAGGCTTTGGCGGGGGAGTTCAGGGAGCCAGCCGGCAACCCTCGCGCTTGCCGAGCCAGGCCGCACTGTGGCTGCGTCCCAGGCCGCTGGCGGTGACCCGGCGTTGCTCCGGCTCATCGGCAAACTGGCTCAGGGACAAGTATTGCCGCACGTAACCCAGGCAATACTCGGCCGGGTTGTGCATCACATAACGGCAGGAGCAGTACTCCTTGGCGCTGTAGGCGCCGAGGATGTCCGGGAACGCCCGCAGCGCCAGCCGTTCATGCCAGACCCAGGCCAGCAGCGCCGCCAGCAGCACCAGCAGCAGGCTGGAAACAGGTCGGCGCCGAACCCATGAGCGGCTCATGGTCGACCCTGCCGTCCGAACGCCAGTAGGGCCCGCTTCAGCAGTTCGTTGTGCCGGTAGCTGCCATCGCGGTCGTCGGCGTAGCGCACGATCACCAGCTTTTCGCTGGGCACTATATACAGCGCCTGGCCCCAGTGCCCCAGGGCGGCAAAGGTATCGGCCGGCGCATCGGGCCAGGGTTGCGCGGCGCCTTGCACGGCGCGGTTGAGCCACCAGTGAGCACCCGGCACCGCCTCGTCCTGGTTGGCCTGGTAGCCACTGAAAGGCGTGCGGCAAAAATCGACCCAGGCCTTGGGCAGCAACTGGCGCTCGCCCCAGCGCCCGTCGCGCTGCATCAACAGACCTATGCGCGCCAGGTCCCGGGCTCGCAGGTAGGCATAGGAGGAGCCGACGAAGGTCCCGGCAGCATCGGTTTCCCACACCGCCTGCCTGATGCCCAGGGGGTCGAACAAGGCGCTCCAGGGGTAGTCGGCATAGGCTGGCGTGCCGAGCATATTCTTCAAGGCCGCAGACAGCAGGTTGCTGTCGCCGCTGGAGTAACGGAACGCCTGCCCCGGCGCGCTGAACGCAGCATGGCCTGCGGTGAAGGCCGCCATATCCTGATGGCCGCGGGTGTAGAGCATGGCGACCACTGAGGAGTTGAGCGGTGCGTATTCATAGTCTTCCTGCCAATCCAGGCCCGAGGCCCAATGCAGCAGGTCGGCCATGCTGATCTGCGGGTGCTGTTGCAGGGGGGGATAGAAGGTCGCGACCTTGTCCTGCAACTGAAAGCGGCCTTGGCCATAAGCCACGCCCAGCATCACGGCGAGCAGGCTCTTGGTGACGGACCAGGTCAGGTGCGGGGTGTCGGCGGTGGTCGGCCCGGCGTAGCGTTCGTAGATAAGCTGACCATCGCGGATCACCAACAGGGCGTCGGTGCGAATGCCGGCGCGGGTCGTGTCATCCCGCGGCACAAAGGCATAAGCCTCCAGGGCATCGAGCGCCGGGCCACTGGCGGCCGGGCCCTGGCTCCATTGCTCGCCGGGCCAGTGTTCGGCGCGCACCGGCAACGTGACCAGCAAGAGTACGGTGAGCAACAGGGTCGAGCCATTGAACATTGCAGGAAACCCGGGACCAGAAACCTGCAAAGTCTAGGCGAGGCAGATGACAGTTAGAGCAGCGCTCTCAGGCCGGCAACGGCGGCAAGCCGGCCAAGGCCTTGGCCAGACGTTTGGCCCGGGCACCGGCGGCAATCTCAAGCACCGATTGGTCGCGGAACCATAAGTGCGCCCACTCCGGGGGGCCCTCGGTAAAGGCTTGCTGGATCTGCGCCTTGAGCCCATCGAACTGAGCGAACAAACCGCCCAGCAGGAGATGTGTGCTGCTGGCCGAGGGATTCTGCCGACTGACTTCGGCGCAACCGGCAAGCAGAGCCAACAGTTGCAATTGCAGGACCTGCGGCCATTGGCTGTCCTGGCCGACGCCATACAGCCAGGCGCCCATGGCGCTGAGCACATAGATGTCTTCCAAGCTGCGAAAGGGTTTGACGTAGGCGTCCCAGCCATCGCCGGCCAGCCGTTCACACAGCGCGTGTTCGAGTTGCAGGCGGCCGTGGCTGATATCGGGCATCAGCGGCAGGGGTGGGAGTTTTTCCACGCTGACCCCAGGCTCGCCGGCGTAGACCACTGCCAGGCTCAGGCGTGGATCTTCGCCGGGGGCCTCGCTGCGCGCAGCAATCAGCAGCCAGTCGGCGGCATCGCCTGCGGTGACGAAATCCTTGCGCCCGCTCAGGCGCAAATCCGCCAGCCGGGTCTGCATGTCCGCCGCGCGCAGACTGCGCTGCTCGGTGGCGCACAAGGCGCCCAGGCTCGGCGGCGCGCTAGGCCAAAGCACGCGCAACGCGGCTTGGTAACCCACCAGAAACGCCAGCCCCGGGCTGCTCATCAAGCGCCCGCCGCGCACTGCCAGGTCGAACGGGGTGACCGGGCCCAGGTGCTCCAGCAGCGCGGCGTACCCCTCGGCCAGGTCCGGGTGGGCAGGCAGTCGTTCACGGCAGTTGAGCAGGTCTGGCCAAGCCATGGGGGACTCCTTCTGGGCTGTCATATAAGCATCACCAAAGCTTAATGGCGATGACACCGGGGCTACATAGCCTGACTTTGCACAACAAAGTCGATCGGCTGCAACCCAAGGCGGGTCAGCGGCCCGCACGGAGATTCCCAATGACTCAGATCGCCCGCATCAGCGACACCGGCAGTGAACGCCGCCTGCAAGCCGAACGTCTGGTCGGCGCCCACGCTTTGCAAGAAGCCCAGGCGCTGCGCTTCAACGTCTTCAGCGGCGAGTTCAACGCCAAGCTCAAGGGCGCGGAACTGGGTCTGGACATGGATGACTATGACGTCCACTGCCGCCATATCGGCGTGCGTGACCTGAACAGTGGACGCCTGGTGGCCACCACCCGCTTGCTCGATCATCAGGCGGCCAGCAGTCTGGGGCGCTTTTACAGCGAAGAGGAATTCAGCCTGCACGGGCTGGTGCACCTCAAGGGTCCGATCCTTGAAATCGGTCGCACCTGTGTCGACCCGGCCTACCGCAACGGCGGCACCATTGCCGTGCTTTGGGGCGAGTTGGCCGAAGTGCTCAACCAGGGCGGCTACAGCTACCTGATGGGCTGCGCCAGCATCCCGATGCAGGACGGCGGCGTGCAGGCCCACGCCATCATGCAACGCCTGCGCGAACGCTACCTGTGCACCGAACACCTGCGCGCCGAACCGAAAAAACCGCTGCCGAGCCTCGACATCCCGTCCAACGTGATCGCCGAAATGCCGCCGTTGCTCAAGGCCTACATGCGCCTGGGCGCGAAGATCTGCGGCGAGCCGTGCTGGGACGAAGACTTCCAGGTCGCCGACGTCTTTATCCTGCTCAAGCGCGACGAGTTGTGCCCACGCTACGCCCGGCACTTCAAGGCGGCCGTGTAATGAGCCGGCTACGGGTCTACGGGCGGATTGCCCGGGTGCTGCTGGTGGTCGCGCTGGGCTTGAGCATGGCCACCGTGTTCGGCCTGTTCGAACGCATGGGCGTGGCCAATTCCATGGTCCGGCGCCAGCGCTGGTCGCGTTTCTTCATGGCTCGCCTGAGTAACGCCCTGCCCTTTGAAATCAAGGTACACGGCGAAGTGCCCCGCCAGCCGATGCTGTGGGTCAGTAACCATGTGTCCTGGACCGATATCCCATTGCTCGGCGCGCTGAACCCGCTGTCGTTCCTGTCCAAGGCCGAAGTGCGGACCTGGCCGGTGGCGGGCTGGCTCGCGGCCAAGGCCGGCAGCCTGTTTATCCGCCGTGGCGCGGGCGACAGCCAGTTGATCCGCAAACAAATGACCCGCCACCTGCAACAGCAATATCCGCTGCTGATGTTCCCCGAAGGCACCACCACCGATGGCCGTGGCCTGCGTACCTTTCACGGGCGTTTGTTGGCCAGTGCCATCGACGCCGACGTGGCGCTGCAACCAGTGGCCATTCGTTACCTGCGCGATGGCCAGATCGATTCGCTGGCGCCGTTTATCGGCGATGACGATTTGCTCTCGCACTTGATGCGTTTGTTCGCCAACGATCAGGGCCAGGTCGAAATCCATCTGCTCAAACCCATTGCCTGCCGTGGCCAGGAACGCGCGGCGCTAGCCTTCCAGGCGCAGCAGGCAGTGCAGAAGGCGCTGTTTGGCGAGGTGCCCAAAGGTGTTGAGGTTGGACGGGCTGGGGAGTTGGTGGCGGCTTGAAGGAGCAGGTTTGGCGACCGCTACGCGCTGGCGCCAGCCCGGTCGATGGGAAGCAAGCGCCCTCGCCGCAGAAAAGTTGATTGGGGAGCTGGCAAATCAGCCGGCTGCCCTGAGACGCTCCTGGGCAAATAGCTGCAACTGGGGGTAGAACTCCCGAAAATCTTCGCTCAATGGCTGATACAGCCGCTCCAGTTCGCCCATCGCTTGCGCCAGTTCTTCAGGGCGTGACAAGCGGCGCGAGATCCCTCGCAGCACCTGCTCCAGCACGTCGAACTCGCGATAGGAACCCAGCCAGTCATGGGCCGCCATATGCGGCGCGATCTGTGCCAGGCGCCCCGGCAGCTGCGGTTCGCTGGCCAGTACCCGGTACACATCCGAGGTGAACAGCGCCAACGGCTGCTCGGCATAACGAGCCCAGTCGCGCGCCAGGCAGTGATCGAAAAACACGTCGATGACGATGCCGGCATAACGCCTGCGGGTCAGGGAAAAACGCGACAGCGCAGCGCCCACCAGCGGGTGGCTGTCGGTGTAGGTGTCGATACTGCGATGCAGCGCAATCGCGGCTTCGATCTCCGGGTTGAACTGCCCCTGCAGCCGACCTTTGACGAAGTCGCCGTACAGGCTGCCGAGTAATTGTCCGGGGCGCTGGCCGCCGAGGTGCAGATGTGCGAGATAATTCATGGGCGCAGCCTAGCACTGCGCGACACGTATCGTTATAACCCGATATACCGATAAAGAATGATTTAAGAACAAAATCATATTGGTATATCGCGAAATACCGATTTAAAGTTCGCTTCATCGCGATATAACGTTTTACCCAAACCGAGCACCTGCCATGCCCATTGATCTCGACGAAATAATAAAAGCCCTGGCGCACCCAGTCCGGCGAGAAATCCTTCACTGGCTCAAAGACCCGACTGTCGAATTCCCTGATCAGAGCCACAGCAATGAACACGGCGTATGCGCCGGGCAGATCGATCAACGCTGCGGCCTGTCGCAGTCGACCGTTTCCGCCCACCTCGCCACCTTGCAACGGGCGGGACTCATCAGCAGCCGCAAAGTCGGCCAATGGCATTTTTTCAAACGCAATGAGGAAAACATTCAACTGTTCCTCAAACAAATGAGCCAAGAGCTCTGATCTGACAAGGACCCACAATGCCCCTCTCGCTACTTATCTTGGCCTTAAGCGCCTTCGCCATCGGCACCACCGAGTTCGTCATCATGGGCTTGCTGCCCGATGTGGCGAACGACCTCGGTGTGTCGATTCCGGGCGCCGGCTGGCTGGTGACCGGTTACGCCTTGGGCGTGGCCATCGGTGCGCCCTTTATGGCACTGGCCACCGCCAAGCTGCCGCGCAAGGCCGCCCTGGTAGCCTTGATGGGCATTTTCATTGTCGGCAACCTGCTGTGCGCGCTGGCCAGTGACTACAACGTGCTGATGTTTGCCCGGGTGGTCACCGCACTCTGCCACGGAGCCTTCTTTGGTATCGGTTCGGTGGTGGCCGCCGGCCTGGTACCGGCCAACAAGCGCGCATCGGCCGTGGCCCTGATGTTCACCGGCCTGACCCTGGCCAATGTCCTGGGCGTACCACTCGGTACGGCGTTGGGCCAGGAGGCGGGCTGGCGCTCGACGTTCTGGGCCGTGACCGTGATCGGGGTCGTCGCCCTGATCGGCCTGATCCGCTTTCTGCCAGCCAAGCGCGACGAGGAAAAACTCGACATGCGCTCGGAACTGGCCGCCCTCAAGGGCGCCGGGATCTGGTTGTCACTGAGCATGACCGCGCTGTTCGCCGCCTCCATGTTCACCCTCTTCACCTATGTCGCGCCGCTGCTGGGCGATGTCACTGGGGTTTCGCCCAAGGGCGTGACCTGGACCCTGCTGCTGATCGGCCTCGGCCTGACCGTGGGCAACATCATTGGCGGCAAGCTGGCGGATAAACGCCTGGCCGCCACCCTGATCGGTGTGTTTATCAGCATGGCCGTGGTCTCCACCGTCCTGAGCTGGACCAGCGTCGCGCTGATCCCGACCGAGATCACCCTGTTCCTCTGGGCCACCGCCTCGTTTGCCGCCGTGCCGGCGCTGCAAATCAACGTGGTGACCTTCGGCAAGGAGGCGCCAAACCTGGTGTCGACCCTGAATATTGGCGCCTTCAACATCGGCAACGCCCTCGGCGCCTGGGTCGGCGGCAGCGTGATCGCCCACGGTTTCGGCCTGACCAGCGTGCCCCTGGCCGCAGCAGCCCTGGCGGTACTGGCGCTGCTGGTGACCCTGATTACTTTTCGCCAGCGCGGCAATGCCGATCTGGCTCCAGCGACCTACTGATACGTTCATTTAAGAAGGGTGTATTTCATGACAACTATTTTTGACCCGATCAAACTCGGCGATGTCGAACTGGCCAACCGCATCATCATGGCGCCGTTGACCCGCTGCCGCGCCGATGAGGGCCGAGTGCCCAACGCGCTGATGGCCGAGTACTACGTACAACGTGCTTCCGCTGGGCTGATCCTCAGCGAAGCCACCTCCGTGACGCCAATGGGCGTGGGCTACCCGGACACCCCGGGCATCTGGTCCAACGACCAAGTACGCGGCTGGAGCAACGTGACCAAGGCGATCCACGGCGCAGGCGGCAAAATATTCCTGCAACTGTGGCATGTCGGCCGCATCTCCCATCCGTCCTACCTGAACGGCGAGGCGCCAGTGGCACCGAGCGCCATTCAGGCCAAAGGCCACGTCAGCCTGGTACGTCCACTGGCCGACTACCCGACTCCGCGCGCCCTGGAAATCGCTGAAATCGCCGACATCGTCGACGCCTACCGGGTGGGCGCGGAAAACGCCAAGGCCGCCGGTTTTGACGGCGTGGAAGTCCACGGCGCCAACGGTTACCTGCTCGACCAGTTCCTGCAAAGCAGCACCAACCAGCGTACCGACCTCTACGGCGGCTCCCTGGAAAACCGTGCACGCCTGCTGCTGGAAGTGACCGATGCGGTCATCGACGTCTGGGGCCCAGGCCGGGTTGGCGTGCACCTCGCACCGCGCGCCGACGCCCACGATATGGGTGATGATAACCTCAGCGAAACCTTCACCTACGTCGCCAGCGAACTGGGCAAACGCGGCATTGCCTTTATCTGCTCGCGTGAGAAAGAAGGTGCCGACAGCCTCGGTCCACAACTGAAAGCGGCATTCGGCGGCCCGTACATCGCCAACGAACGCTTCACCAAAGACAGCGCCAACGCCTGGCTGGCTGCCGGCAAGGCCGATGCCGTGGCCTTCGGTGTGCCGTTTATCGCCAACCCGGACCTGCCAGCCCGCCTGAAAGCCGATGCGCCGTTGAACGAACCGCATCCGGAAACTTTCTACGGTAAAGGCCCGGTCGGCTACATCGACTACCCGTCCTTGTAAGCACAGCGTTAACAACAAAGCCCCGACTCGCAAGAGCCGGGGCTTTTTCATTACCCGCCCAATAGCTGGAGGCGATGGTACTCAGCGTTTGCGCTGGGCCCAGGCCGCCGTCAGGCCGCTCAGGCAGATCACCACAATGCCGACGATGCCAAAACTGTCGGGGGTGTGATCGAAAATCAGGTAGCCATACATGCCGGCAAACAGGATCTGCCCATAACTGAACGGCGCCAGCATCGCCGGCGCGGCGTGGCGGAAGGCCTGGGTCAGCAGCATGTGGCTCAGCATGCCGCAGGTGCCCAGGCCAATCATGAACAGGCCGTGAACCAGGGTCGGCGTGCTCCAGAAGAACGGCAGCAACGCACTCATGATCAGGCTGTTGAGAATCCCGGTGAGGAAGTTGCTGGTGGTCGGGCTGTCGATGCCGCTCAGCAAGCGCGTCAGCAACTGGTAGAAACCGAAACACAGGGCCGAAGCCAGCGGCAGCAGAATCGCCGGGGTGAACAAGGCACCACCGGGGCGAACCACGATCAGCACCCCGACAAACCCGGCCAATACCGCCAGCCATTGGTTGCGGGTCACTTGTTCGCCGAGCAAAGGCACCGACAGCGCCGTGACCAGCAGCGGGGCCAGGAAGTTGACGGCCGTCGCTTCGGCCAAGGGGATATAGCGCAAGCCGGTGGTAAAAAACAGGCTGGTGCCGATCAGGCACAACGCACGAAGCAGCTGCAAACCGGGACGCTTGGTGCGCACCACCGCAGAAAACCCGCTACGCGGGACGAAAATTACCAACATCAACAGGGTGTGCACCACATAGCGGGCCCAGACCACCATGACGATGGGATAAAACCCCGACAGGTACTTGGAGAGCGTGTCGTGGCTGGCAAACAGCAAGACGGCCATGCAGATCAGGGCGATCCCTTTGATCGGCTGCTCGGCGCCCTTGAACAACGGAGAGTTCACACTCATTCACATACCCGACACAAAAACCCTACAAAATACGCAGTCAACTCTCTATTAAAGAAAGTGCCTGTGCGTATATAAAAGCACCCCATCGAAATAAGGCGAGCACCAGAATGATCTATGCTCGCCTAAACTGTTGACACAACCAGTGGCAATTACGCATTTTGTCTTAAGTGCGCAAGCTGGGGCTCAGGCGCAGCATATCCAACCCGATGTCGGTCCAGCGTTCAGCCTGCTGATCAAGCTCGAAGCTGTCCGGGGCCAAGAGCCACTGATAAAGGATGCCGTCGATATAGGCGTGCATGCTGATGGCCGCTCGGGCAGTGTCGAGATTCTCCGGCAGCTGTCCACGGTTAACTGCATTGCGCAACGTCAACTCGATACGCACGTTGCAGTCAATACTGGCAGCCTGGCGCTGATGGCGCAGGTCGCACATTTCATCGGTGAACTCGCACTTATGAAACAGAATTTCATTGATTCGCCGAGTTTTTGGATCCAGAGCCACCTGATGGAACAGATGAATCAGCAGCTTACGCATGCAGCCCAGCGGGTCGAGTTCTTCCTCGCTTTCACTGGCCCTGGCCAGTTCTTCCAGCGGCTCGCGCAAGGTATCCAGCATCGCCTGCACCAGATCCGCCTTATTGCTGAAATGCCAGTAGATCGCACCACGGGTTACCCCCGCCAAGGTGGCGATGTCGGCCAATGTCGTGCGGGCGACTCCGCGTTCATAGAAAGCCTTTTCTGCTGCCTCAAGTATTTGCTTGCGCGTTTCTTGAGCTTCCTCTTTGGTACGACGGGCCATGGCAGCAAAACCTCAATCAGGATGGCTCGGGGCGCACGAGGCCTTAATCCGAGCTTAATTACGGACGGCGATTGTTATGGGTTTATCGTCCGCCAACTCATGTTTTGTATTAGTTCGGGTACGCGACCCGCTGTTTACAAACAACCATGAATGTAAGTATATTCCATAGCAAGCTACTTATCCACTCAGCGCACTTTTTTGACCCTTCCACCTTTCGAGTGCGCGTCTTGCGCGCCTGACCCGAGGATTTTCATGCAATTCAAGCCAGCTGTTACCGCTCTGGTCACTGCCGTCGCCCTGGCATCGCTGCTCAGCGGATGTAAAAAGGAAGAGGCGGCCCCTCCCCAACAGGCCCCTCAGGTCGGCGTAGTCACCCTGAAAACCCAACCCTTCACCCTGACTTCGGAACTCCCGGGGCGGACCACCGCCTTCCGCATCGCCGAAGTGCGACCACAGGTCAACGGCATCATCCTCAAACGTCTGTTCAAAGAAGGCGGGGATGTCAAAGAAGGCCAGCAGTTGTACCAGATCGACCCGTCAGTCTATGAGGCGACGCTGAAAAGTGCCCAGGCCAACCTGCAATCGACCAAGTCGATTTCCGACCGCTACAAGCAACTGGTCGACGAACAGGCAGTAAGCCGCCAGGAATACGACACTGCCGTGGCCAACCGCCTGCAATCGGAGGCCACGCTGCAAAGCGCGCAGATCAACCTGCGCTACACCAAAGTACTTGCGCCATTGACCGGCCGTGTCGGTCGCTCCTCGGTCACTGAAGGCGCGCTGGTCAGCAATGGCCAGGCCACCGCCATGGCGGTGATCCAGCAGCTCGATCCGATCTACGTCGACGTCACCCAATCTTCCGTGGAGTTGCTGGAACTGCGCCGCGAGCTGGAAAGCGGTCGCCTGCAAAAAGCCGGCGACAACTCGGCCAAGGTCAAGCTGACCCTGGAAGACGGCAGCCAGTACCAGCAGGACGGCAAACTTGAGTTTTCCGAAGTCTCGGTCGACGAAACCACCGGCTCCGTGACCTTGCGCGCCGTCTTCCCGAACCCTAATCACACCCTGTTGCCAGGTATGTTCGTGCACGCGCAATTGCAGGCCGGGATCAACGCTGCGGCCATTCTTGCCCCGCAACAAGGCGTGACCCGTGACCTCAAAGGCACGCCAACCGCCCTGGTGGTCGGCTCGGACAACAAGGTCGAACTGCGTCAGCTCAAGGCCAGCCGCACCGTCGGCAGCCAGTGGCTGGTGGAAGACGGCTTGAAAGCCGGTGATCGACTGATTACCGAAGGCCTGCAGTTCGTCAAGCCTGGCATTGAAGTCAAGGCGATCGAAGCGACCAATGTTCCGGCGACCAACCCGGCCCCTGCACAGGCAACAGACAAAGCTGTAGGCGGCAAAGGGGAGTAAACCATGTCGAAATTTTTCATCGACCGTCCGATTTTCGCCTGGGTAATTGCCCTGGTGATCATGCTGGTCGGGGCTCTATCGATCCTCAAGTTGCCGATAAACCAGTATCCAAGCATCGCACCACCGGCCATCGCGATCTCCGTGACCTACCCAGGCGCCTCTGCACAAACCGTGCAGGACACTGTGGTTCAGGTCATCGAGCAGCAGCTCAACGGTATCGATAACCTGCGTTATGTGTCCTCGGAAAGTAACTCCGACGGCAGCATGACCATTACCGCGACCTTCGAACAAGGCACCAACTCCGACACCGCCCAGGTCCAGGTCCAGAACAAGCTGAACCTGGCCACCCCGTTGCTGCCGCAAGAAGTGCAACAACAGGGCATCCGGGTAACCAAAGCAGTGAAGAACTTCCTGCTGGTTATCGGTGTGGTTTCCGAAGACGGCAGCATGTCCAAGGACGACCTGTCCAACTACATCGTGTCCAACATGCAGGACCCGGTATCGCGGACCGCAGGTGTCGGTGACTTCCAAGTGTTCGGTGCACAGTACGCCATGCGTATCTGGCTCGACCCAGCCAAGCTCAACAACTACAGCCTGACGCCCGTGGACGTGAAAACCGCCGTTGCGGCGCAGAACGTCCAGGTATCGTCCGGCCAGATCGGTGGTTTGCCGGCGCTGCCTGGCCAGCAACTGAACGCCACCATCATCGGCAAGACCCGTCTGCAGACAGCCGAGCAGTTCAAGGCGATCCTGTTGAAGGTCAACAAGGACGGCTCGCAAGTTCGCCTGGGTGATGTCGCCGACGTCGCGCTGGGGGGTGAAAACTACGCCGTCAGCGCCCAGTTCAACGGCAAGCCGGCTTCCGGCCTGGCGGTCAAGCTGGCCAACGGCGCCAACGCCCTGGACACCGCCAAGGCGCTGCGCAAGACCATCAGCGACCTGGAACCCTTCTTCCCGTCCGGGATGAAAGTGGTATTCCCGTACGACACCACCCCAGTGGTGACGGAGTCCATCAGCGGTGTGGTTCACACCTTGGTCGAAGCCATCGTGCTGGTGTTCCTGGTGATGTTCCTGTTCCTGCAGAACTTCCGCGCCACCGTCATCACCACCATGACCGTTCCGGTGGTATTGCTCGGTACCTTCGGGATCCTCGCGGCAGCCGGATTCAGCATCAACACCCTGACCATGTTCGGCATGGTGCTGGCCATCGGCTTGCTGGTGGACGACGCCATCGTCGTGGTGGAAAACGTCGAGCGGGTGATGCAGGAGGAAGGCCTGTCCCCCAAGGAGGCCACGAAAAAATCCATGGGCCAGATCCAGGGCGCCCTGGTGGGTATTGCCCTCGTGCTGTCCGCGGTACTGCTGCCAATGGCGTTCTTCAGTGGTTCCACCGGGGTGATCTACAAGCAGTTCTCGATCACCGTGGTTTCGGCCATGGCCCTGTCGGTACTGGTTGCCCTGATCTTCACCCCGGCCCTGTGCGCCACCATGCTCAAGGCTCATCCACAAGGCGAGCACGCCGCCGAGAAACGTGGTTTCTTCGGCTGGTTCAACCGCACCTTCGACCGCAGCGTCAAAAGCTACGAGCGCGGCGTGGGCAATATGCTGCGTCACAAGGTGCCGTACCTGCTGGCGTACGTGTTGATCGTGGTTGGCATGATCTGGCTGTTCACCCGTATTCCATCGGCGTTCCTGCCGGAAGAAGACCAGGGCGTACTCTTCGCCCAGGTGCAGACGCCAGCCGGCTCCAGTGCCGAGCGGACCCAGGTGGTGGTCGATGAAATGCGCGCCTATCTGCTGGACAAGGAAAAGGACACCGTAGCCTCGGTGTTCACCGTGAACGGCTTCAACTTCGCCGGTCGCGGCCAGAGTTCGGGTATGGCGTTCATCATGCTCAAGCCATGGGGTGAACGCTCTGCGGAAAATAGCGTGTTCAACCTGGCGGCCCGTGCCCAGCAACACTTCTTCAGCTTCCGCGATGCGATGGTGTTTGCCTTCGCTCCGCCCGCCGTACTGGAGTTGGGTAACGCCACCGGTTTCGACGTATTCCTGCAGGACCGTGCCGGGATCGGACACGAGAAACTGATGGCGGCACGCAACCAGTTCCTCGGCATGGCAGCGCAGAGCAAGATCCTGAGCCAAGTGCGCCCGAACGGCCTGAGCGATGAACCGCAGTACCAGTTGACCATCGACGATGAACGCGCCAGTGCCTTGGGCGTGACCATCTCCGATATCAACAACACCCTGTCGATTGGCCTGGGTAGTAGCTATGTCAACGACTTCATCGACCGTGGTCGAGTGAAGAAGGTCTACATCCAGGGTCAGCCAGGCGCTCGCATGAGTCCGGAAGACCTGAAGAAATGGTACGTGCGCAACAGTGCCGGAACCATGGTGCCGTTCTCCTCGTTCGCCAAGGGTGAGTGGATCTACGGTTCACCGAAGCTGGCCCGTTACAACGGCGTCGAGGCGATGGAAGTTCTGGGGGCTCCAGCACCCGGATACAGTACCGGTGAAGCCATGGCCGAAGTCGAAGCCATTGCCGCGAAGCTGCCGGCGGGTGTGGGCATTTCCTGGACCGGCCTGTCCTATGAGGAACGTCTGTCAGGCTCCCAGGCGCCGGCGCTGTATGCCCTGTCGCTGTTGATGGTGTTCCTGTGTCTGGCGGCGCTGTATGAAAGCTGGTCGATTCCGATCGCGGTCATGCTCGTGGTGCCCTTGGGGATCATCGGTGCATTGATGGCTACCAGCCTGCGAGGTCTGTCCAACGACGTGTACTTCCAGGTGGGTCTGTTGGTGACCATCGGCCTGGCGGCGAAAAACGCCATCCTGATCGTCGAGTTCGCCAAGGAACTGCATGAACAGGGTCGCAGCCTGACGGAGGCGGCGATCGAAGCCTGCCGCATGCGTCTGCGACCGATCATCATGACCTCGCTGGCCTTCGTGCTGGGTGTGGTCCCACTGGCCGTCTCCACCGGCGCGGGCTCGGGCAGCCAGCACGCCATCGGTACCGGGGTGATTGGCGGTATGATCACCGCGACGATTCTGGCGATATTCTGGGTACCTTTGTTCTTCGTCACAGTGTCTGGCATGGGTCGCAAGAAAAAAGCGGACTCGGCACAAACAACTGAAACTCCTAAAGAGGCTGGCCAATGAGCAAGTCGCTACTCTCCCTGGCAATTACCGCCGCCGTGCTAAGTGGCTGCTCGCTGATACCCGATTATCAGCAGCCGCAAGCACCGGTGGCCGCGCAATACCCGCAAGGCCCCGCCTATTCGCCAACGGAGGCCGCCAACCAGGCGGCCGCCGAACAAGGCTGGCGGCAGTTCTTCCATGACCCGGCGCTGCAACAGCTGATCCAGACCGCGCTGGTCAACAACCGCGACCTTCGGGTGGCGGCACTGAACATCGACGCCTACGCCGCGCAATACCAAATCCAACGTGCGGACCTGTTCCCTGCGGTATCGGCCAATGGCAGCGGCAGCCGCCAGCGGACCCCGGCGCGCATGTCACAAACCGGCGAGTCGGGCATTACCAGCCAGTACTCGGCCACCCTGGGCATCAGCGCCTATGAACTGGACCTGTTCGGCCGCGTTCGCAGTTTGAGCGAGCAGGCCCTGCAGACCTACTTCTCCAGCGAAGAAGCTCGGCGTAGCACTCAGATCAGCCTGGTGGCCAGCGTGGCCAACGCCTACCTGACCTGGCAGGCCGACAAGGAACTGCTGAAGCTGACCCAGGACACCCTGGGCGCTTTCGAGGAGAGCTACCGGCTCACCTCGCGTAGCAACGAAGTCGGGGTAGCGTCGGCGCTGGACCTGAGCCAGTCACGGACCTCGGTCGAGAACGCCCGGGTGCAACTGGCGCGCTACACGCGCCAAGTGGCCCAGGACGAAAACAGCCTGACCCTGCTGCTGGGCACCGGCCTTCCCGCCAACCTGCCTGGCGCACAGCCCCTGGCGGCTGACCTGTTGAGCGAAATGCCAGCGGGCCTGCCTTCGGAGTTGTTGCAACGGCGTCCGGACATCCTTGAAGCCGAACACAAGCTCAAGGCGGCCAACGCCAATATCGGCGCAGCCCGTGCGGCGTTCTTCCCGAGCATCAGCCTGACCGCCAATGCCGGCACCCTGAGCCCGGACCTGTCCGGTCTGTTCAAGGGGGGCTCGGGGACCTGGCTGTTCCAGCCGCAGATCAATCTGCCGATCTTCAACGCCGGCAGCCTGCGCGCGAGCCTGGACTACTCGAAGATCCAGAAAGACATCACGGTTGCGCAGTACGAGAAATCCATCCAGACCGCCTTCCAGGAAGTCTCCGATGGCCTGGCGGCACGTCAGACCTACAACCAGCAGTTGCAGGCCCAGCGTGATTTCGTCACCGCCAACCAGGACTACTACCGTCTGGCCGAGCGGCGCTACCGCATCGGGGTCGACAGCAACCTGACCTTCCTCGACGCCCAGCGTTCGTTGTTCAGCGCGCAGCAAGCGCTGATCAGTGACCGTCTCTCGCAGCTAACCAGCGAGGTCAATCTGTACAAGGCCCTGGGTGGCGGCTGGAACGAGCAGACCGCGAAGAACGAACCGGTGGCCGAACAGGCACCGAAGCTGCGCCTGTTCTAAGCACCTGCCGGCTGTAAAAAACCCACCTCGCGGTGGGTTTTTTTTGGTCTGTGCGCAGCCGGCTACTTGTGTTCGTTTATCGCCCAAAACCCGCTTATGCCCGATTGAATCGCCTTATCTGGCACCGCACCATTCCCCGCAGCGATAAAAACCAATAACAACAGGCTCTGCACCATGACCCCTCGCCCTGCCCTCTCCGGCTGATCCCCAGCCGTTTCACCACGCCCACTTTCCACCTGGTTCTGCAACTCACGTAGCGGCAGTGCCGTGCTGCGCCCTAACAATTAGAGAGACCGACAACATGAAGCCAACGACCCCCACTTCTCCTTTCCTCCTGCCTGGCCTGCTCAGCGTCGCGCTGGCCGCTGTCGCCCTGCCGGCGATGGCCGAAGAGTCTGGTTTTCTCGAGGATGCCAAGGTCAACCTGAACCTGCGCAACTTCTATATCAACCGCAACTTCACCAACCCAACCAAGGCCCAAGGTAAGGCTGAAGAGTGGACCCAGAGTTTCATCCTCGATGCCAAGTCCGGGTTCACCCAAGGCACCGTAGGCTTCGGCATGGACGTACTGGGCCTGTACTCGCTCAAGCTCGACGGCGGCAAAGGCACCGGTGGCACTCAACTGCTGCCCCTGGACCGCGACGGGCGCCCGGCCGACAACTTCGGGCGCCTGGGGGTAGCGTTCAAGGCGCGCTTATCGCAGACCGAAGTCAAGGTCGGCGAGTGGATGCCGGTGCTGCCGATCCTGCGTTCAGATGACGGCCGCTCGCTGCCGCAAACCTTCCGCGGCGGCCAGATCACGTCCAAGGAAATCGACGGCCTGACCCTCTACGGCGGCCAGTTCCGCGCCAACAGCCCGCGCGACGACAGCAGCATGAGCGACATGTCGATGAACGGCAAAGCCGCGTTCACTTCCGACCGTTTCAACTTCCAGGGCGGCGAATACAGCTTCAATGACAAACGCACCCAGATCGGCCTGTGGAACGCCGAACTCAAGGACATCTACAGCCAGCAGTTCATCAATCTGGTTCATACCCAACCCGTGGGCGACTGGACCCTAGGCGCCAACCTCGGCTTCTTCTACGGCAAGGAAGACGGCAGTGCCCGCGCCGGCGAACTGGACAACAAGACCTGGTCCGGCCTGTTCTCGGCCAAGTACGGCGGCAACACCTTTTATGTCGGCCTGCAAAAGCTCACCGGGGACAACGCCTGGATGCGGGTCAATGGCACCAGCGGCGGCACCCTGGCCAACGACAGCTATAACTCCAGCTATGACAACGCCAAGGAAAAATCCTGGCAGCTGCGCCACGATTACAACTTCGCCGCCGTGGGCGTACCGGGTCTGACCCTGATGAACCGCTACATCAGCGGTGACAACGTGCACACCGGCACCATCACCGATGGCAAGGAATGGGGCCGCGAGTCGGAACTGGCCTACACCGTACAGAGCGGCACCCTGAAGAATCTCAACCTAAAATGGCGTAACTCCAGCATGCGTCGCGACTACAGCAACAACGAGTTCGACGAGAACCGCGTGATCGTCAGCTATCCGATCAGCCTGCTGTAAGTCAGCTCGCCAGGACCCGGTCCGGCAAAACCCGCCCATGAAAAAGGCCAGCCCGATTTACCGGTGCTGGCCTTTTTTATCGGGTTGCGGCAGTCAGACCTCGCGGGACTCGACCCCCAACTCATCCCACACCGACTCGGCGAGGTGGAAGGTCGCGTTGGCCGCTGGGATGCCGCAGTAGATCGCGCTCTGCATGATCACTTCCTTGATCTCGCCACGTGTCACTCCGTTGTTGGCGGCGGCGCGCAGGTGCAGCTTGAGCTCTTCATTGCGGTTCATGCCGATCAGCATGGAAATGGTGATCAGGCTGCGGGTATGCCGCGGCAGGCCCGGGCGGGTCCAGATATCGCCCCAGGCGTGGCGGGTGATCATCTCCTGGAACTCCGAGTTGAACTCGGTCAGGGCACTCAGGCTGCGGTCGACGTGGGCATCACCCAGCACCGCACGACGCACCTGCATCCCCTCGTCATAACGTTGTTTCTCGTCCACAAGCGACTCCTCAGATGCTCTTGTCGGCCAGCAGAAATTGCAGGACTCGGTCGCTGAACGCGGCGCCAGCCTGCACGTTGGACAAATGCGCGGCGTAGAACTCGGCGTACTCGGCGCCCTGCACTTGCTCCTGAATGTAATGCCCGCCAGACGGAGGCGTGACTGCATCTTCGGTACCGGAAATCACCAGGGTCTTCACCTTGATCGCCGACACCTGACCACGGAAGTCTGCGTCACGCACGGCCGCGCAGTTGGCTGCATAGCCCTCGGGCGAAGTCGCCGCCAGCATGTCGGTGATCAACTTGGCCTGGTCAGGATGAGCTTCGGCGAAGTCCGCGGTGAACCAGCGGGCAATCGAAGCATCGCGCAGCGCCACCATGGCCGCCTCGCCGTCACGCAGTACGGTTTCGATGCGTGGGTTCCAGATCGACGACTCGCCAATCTTCGCCGAGGTGTTGCACACCACCAGCTTGTGCAGGCGCTCGCCGGCATTGATGCCCAGCCACTGGCCGATCAGGCCGCCCATGGACAGGCCGCAGAAGTACGCGCGCTCGATGTGCAAGGCATCCAGCAGCGCCAGCACGTCATGCCCCAACTGCTCAATGGTGTAGGGCCCCGGGGTGACCAGCGACTTGCCGTGGCCTCGGGTATCAAGGCGCAGCACCCGGAAGTGTTGGGTAAAGGCCGGGATCTGGATATCCCACATGCGCAGGTTGGTGCCCAACGAGTTGGACAGCACCAGTACCGGAGCGTGTTCCGGACCATCAAGCTGGTAGTGCAGGTCGCCATCGGCGAGTTTTACGAATGCCACAGCAGTCTCCTTCAGGCGTTCAAGGCAAAGTGTTCGGCCACCGCACGCTCGACCCAGGTCTGGGCCTGGCCGAGGTAATGGGCCGGATCGAGCAGGCGATCCAGTTCAGCCGCCGACAGTTCGGCACCGACCTGGGGGTCATCGCCCAGTACCGCACGCAGATGGCGCCCTTCGGCCACCGCCCGCTTGCAGCATTGTTCCAAAAGATGATGGGCCGTCTCGCGTCCCAGGCGCTGGGCCAGGGCGATGCTCACGGCTTCGGCCAATACCAGGCCACGGGTCAGGTCGAGGTTGCTGGCCATGCGTTCGGCGTCGACCTCCAGCCCCTCGGCCACCAGCAAGGCGTGTTGTAGGGCACCGGAAACTAGGCAGCAGATCTCCGGCAGGGTTTCCCACTCGGCATGCCACAGGCCCAGGCTGCGTTCGTGCTCCTGGGGCAAGGTGCTGAACAGGGTCGCCAGCAGCCCGGGAACTCGGGTCGCGGTACTGATCAAGACTGCCGCGCCCACTGGGTTGCGCTTGTGGGGCATGGTCGATGAGCCGCCCTTGCCCGGTGCCGAGGGCTCGAACACTTCGGCCGCTTCGGTCTGCATCAACAGGCTGATATCCCGCCCCAGCTTGCCCAGGCTGCCGGCGATCAGACCAAGGGCAGCGGCGAACTCCACCAGGCGGTCGCGCTGGGTGTGCCAGGGTTGCTCCGGCAGGCCCAACTGCAGCTCGCCGGCCAGTGCCTGGGCAATCGGCAGCGCCTGCTCGCCAAGGGCCGCCAGGGTCCCGGACGCGCCGCCGAACTGCAGCACCAGCAGTCGCGGCTTCAACTCTTGCAGGCGTTGCCGGCTGCGACTGATCGCCCCCAGCCAACCGGCGATTTTCATGCCCAGGGTGACCGGCGTCGCGTGCTGCAACCAGGTCCGCCCGGCCATCGGCATAGCGGCGTAACGGCTGGCCTGGGCCGCCAGGATTTCCCCCAGGCGTGCCAGGTCGGCTTCGATCAAGCCCAGGGCCTGGCGCAGTTGCAGCACCAGCCCGCTGTCCATCACATCCTGACTGGTCGCCCCCAGGTGCACATAACGCTCGGCCTCGGCGTCGCGTTGGGCGATTTGCTTGCCCAGCGCCTTGACCAATGGAATCGCCGAGTTACCGGCCGTGGCAATGGCTTCGCCCAGGGCCGCAAAATCATAGAGCTCGGCGCGACAGGCCGCCTCGATCGGCGCCACCGCACTCTGTGGAATCTGCCCGACACGGGCCTCAGCCCGGGCCAAGGCCGCTTCGAAATCCAGCATGGCCTGAACCCGGCCTTGGTCACAAAACACTTCACGCATGCTGCGAGCAGTGAAATAAGCATCGAACAATTGGTTGCTCGCCGGTGTACTCATAAACCATCCCTTGGAGGCGCGCGCCCCAGGTGGGCGCGCGTACAGGTCAAAGATCGTGGTGCAGATACGCCGCCTGCTTGGGCAGGCGCAAACTGAACAGGAAAGCCACCGCCATCATGACCGTGACGTACCAGTAAAAGGTGTTTTCCATGCCCAGGGTCTTCAGGCCCAGCGCGACATACTCCGCCGAACCGCCGAAGATCGCATTCGCCACCGCGTATGCCAGGCCAACCCCAAGGGCCCGCACTTGAGGTGGGAACATCTCGGCTTTTACCAGACCGCTGATGGAGGTGTAGAAACTCACAATCGCCAGGGCCAGGGTGATCAGGACAAACGCCAGGAACGGGCTGGAAACGGTTTTCAGAGTCATCAGGATCGGCACCGTGAACAACGTCCCCAGGGCCCCGAACCAGAGCATCGACTGCCGGCGGCCAATCTTGTCGGCCAGCATGCCGAACAACGGCTGCATGCACATATAGAGAAACAGCGCGCCGGTCATGATGTAGCTGGCGGTCTTGGCGTGCATCCCGGCGGTATTCACCAGGTACTTCTGCATATAGGTGGTGAAGGTGTAGAAAATCAGCGAACCGCCGGCGGTGTAGCCCAGTACCGTGATAAAGGCTGCGGAGTGGTTCTTGAACAGCGCGACAATACTGCCGGCGTCCTTGTCTTCACGCATTTCCTTGCTGGTGGTTTCCTTCAACGTGCGACGCAGCAGCAACGAGATCACGGCGGCAATGGCGCCGATCACAAAGGGGACTCTCCAGCCCCAGGCCTTGAGCTCCTGCTCATCGAGAAACTGTTGCAGGATCACCACCACCAGCACCGCCAGCAATTGCCCGCCGATCAGGGTCACGTATTGGAAGGAAGCGAAGAAGCCGCGCTGCCCCTTGAGCGCTACTTCACTCATGTAGGTGGCCGTGGTGCCGTACTCGCCGCCCACCGACAAGCCCTGGAACAGCCGTGCCACCAGCAGCAACGCCGGGGCCCAGGCGCCAATCGTGGCGTAGGTCGGGAGGAAGGCGATGACCAGGGAACCGGCGCACATCATCAGCACCGAAATCATCATCGAATTCTTGCGCCCGTGTTTGTCGGCTACCCGGCCGAACAGCCAGCCGCCGATGGGACGCATCAGAAACCCGGCGGCAAACACGCCAGCGGTGTTGAGCAACTGCACCGTGGGATCATCGGAAGGGAAAAATGCCGGGGCGAAATAAATCGCACAAAAGGCATAGACATAGAAGTCGAACCATTCGACCAGATTGCCCGAGGACGCGCCGACGATCGCGAAGATCCTCTTGCTGCGTTCTTCACCGGTGTAGTGACTGGTTGTGCTTGTCATGGGTTTTCACTCTTTGGGGACAGTGTGAGTCTAGACACACTTGGTAACAGTCCCGTTCCCCTGTCTGCCGACAGTGCCTGCGGCAACCCCGGAAGGTCGCCGCAAACACTGGCATCGACGTCAAAGGTCAGTAATCGAAAAACACCGTCTCGGCTTCAGTGCCTTGCAGGATCACGTTCCACTGATACGTGCCGTCGGCATCGGCCTTGGCTAACAAGGTGCTGCGGCGCTCGGCCGGCACGCAGGCCAGCAACGGGTCGGCGGCGTTGGCCGGTTCGCCGTCGAAGTAAATGCGCGTCAGCAGGTGCTTGACCAGGCCACGGGCGAACACCAGCACTACCAGGTGCGGAGCCTGGGTCGCGCCCTTCAGGCCCGGCACCGTGCCCGGCTTGATGGTGGTGAAACGAAAGCGCCCTTCGGCGTCCACCGGCACCCGGCCAAAACCCTGGAAGCTCGGATCCAGGGCCTTGGCCTGATCGTCTTCAGGGTGGTCGTACTTGCCTGCGGCATTGGCCTGCCAGATCTCCAGCATCGCGTCGTTGACGAAATCGCCATTGCCATCCACCACCTGCCCGGTGATCGCCACGCGCTGGCCAAGGGTCTCGGCCTGGGTCAGGTCTTCGCGGTTCAGCCAGGTCAGGCCGATGTGGTAGTAAGGGCCGACGGTGTGTGAAGTGGTCGCGGTCAGCGTCATCTTATTTCTCCATCGGCGTGGCATCACGGCCGCGCAAAACGATGTCCCAACGGTAACCGAGGGCATAGGAAGGAATGGTCTTGTCCAGATCGAAACTGGCGATCAGGCGTTCCTTGGCGCGGGTGTCCGGGACGCAGTTGTAGATCGGGTCGTAAGCCAGCAGTGGATCACCCGGGAAATACATCTGGGTCACCAGGCGCGTCAGCACGCTAGGACCAAACAACGAGAAGTGGATATGGGCCGGGCGCCAGGCGTTGTCGTGGTTACCCCACGGATAGGCGCCGGGCCTGATGGTCTGGAACTGATACCAGCCGTCGGCATCGGTCACGGTGCGCCCGGTGCCGGTGAAGTTCGGGTCCAAGGGTGCGTCGTGCAAGTCGCGGTCATGGTTGTAGCGGCCGGCGGCGTTGGCCTGCCAGATCTCCACCAAAATACCCGGCACCGGCAAGCCGTTCTCGTCCAGGACCCGGCCGTGGATGATGATGCGCTCGCCCTGGGGCTCGCCGGCGTGCTGGGCAGTCAGGTCGTTGTCACCTTCGTGCAGCGACTCGGCACCGATGGTCGGGCCGGTGATTTCCGACAGCGAATGGGGTAGGAACACCAAAGGCTTGGAGGGCGAACGGGTATTGGTCGACTTGTAGGCCGGGTGCAGGTAATCAGGCTGAGTACCCGCTTGCGGGCGCCGGTAACCGGGCTTGTCATTCATGGTCAATCCTCTTTTCTTATTAGAACCGGTTCACGATCGGCTGCGCTTGGCTCAGGCGGCGTTGAAAATGCCTGAGCATCGCTCGCTCGTGAACAGGCTCTCGGGGCAGGCGTCAGACGCGTTCGATAGCCAGCGCCAGCCCTTGGCCGACGCCCACGCACATGGTCGCCAGGCCTTTTTTACCGCCGGTTTTTTCCAGCTGATGCAGCGCCGTCAGCACCAGGCGCGCACCGCTCATGCCCAGCGGATGACCCAGGGCAATGGCGCCACCGTTCGGGTTGACCTGTGGCGCGTCGTCCGCCAGGCCCAGTTCACGCAGGACTGCCAGGCCCTGGCTGGCAAAGGCTTCGTTGAGTTCGATCACGTCGAAGTCGCTGATCGCCACACCCAGACGCTCGACCAGCTTGCGCACCGCCGGCACCGGGCCGATGCCCATGACCCGTGGTGCGACACCGGCGCTGGCCATGCCCAACACCCGGGCACGGGCAGTGAGGCCGTGTTTCTTCACCGCTTCGGCCGAGGCCAGGATCAGCGCCGCCGCACCGTCGTTGACGCCCGAGGCGTTGCCAGCGGTGACGGTTTTGTCCGGGCCGTTGACCGGTTTGAGCTTGGCCAGGGTTTCCAGGGAGGTGTCGGCACGTGGGTGCTCATCCTGCTCGACCACGCTTTCGCCCTTTTTATGGGCAATGCGTACCGGCACGATTTCCTCGGCAAAGAAACCGGCCGCCTGGGCCGCCGCCGTGCGCTGCTGGCTGCGCAGGGCAAAGGCGTCCTGGTCGGCGCGGGATACCTGGTAATCGTCCGCCACGTTGTCGGCGGTCTGTGGCATGGCATCCACGCCGTACTGGGTTTTCATCAACGGGTTGATAAAGCGCCAGCCGATGGTGGTGTCTTCCAGCTTCATATTGCGCGAGAAGGCGCTGTCGGCCTTGCCCATGACAAAGGGCGCGCGGGACATCGACTCGACGCCACCGGCAATCGCCAACTCCATCTCGCCACTGGCAATCGCGCGAAAGGCAGTGCCGATGGCGTCCATGCCTGACGCGCACAGGCGGTTGAGGGTGACCCCGGGGATGCTTTCCGGCAGACCGGCCAGCAGCAACGCCATGCGTGCCACGTTGCGGTTGTCTTCGCCGGCCTGGTTGGCGCAGCCGAGGAACACCTCGTCCACTGCGTTCCAGTCCACCGACGGGTTGCGTTCCATCAGCGCCTTGATCGGCACGGCTGCCAGGTCGTCGGCGCGCACGGCCGACAGGCCGCCGCCAAAACGGCCGATCGGGGTACGGATCGCATCACAGATAAAGACTTCGCGCATCAGGCTTCTCCCGGTGCCTGGCCATGGGCCGCGGCGGTACGTGCTTCCAGATCGCGCAGTGCGGTCAGTTCGACTTCAGTCGGCTCAGCGGTCTGCTCGACATTGTCGGCAAAACGAATCGCCCAGCCGGTGGCGGCAACCACCTGCTCACGGGTCACGCCCGGGTGCAGCGCGGTGACCACGAATTCGTGGCTGCCGGCTTCCGGCTCCATGATGCACAGGTCGGTGATGATCCCCACCGGACCGGCACCCGGCAAGCCCAGGCGCTTGCGGGAATCACCGCCTTCGCCATGGCCCACCGAGGTGATGAAATCGAGTTTGTCGACGAACGAGCGCGAAGACTGCTTGAGGATGATCAGTACGCTTTTCGCCGATCCGGCGATCTCCGGGGCGCCACCAGCACCGGGCAAGCGTACTTTGGGGTGGTGATAATCACCGACCACTGTGGTGTTGATGTTGCCGAAGCGGTCGACCTGGGCCGCGCCGAGGAAGCCGACGTCGATGCGCCCGCCTTGCAGCCAGTAGCGGAAGATCTCGCCGGTTGGCACCACGGTGTCGGCGGTTTCGGCCAGTTCGCCGTCACCAATCGACAGCGGCAGTACGCTGGGCTTGGCGCCAATCGGGCCCGATTCGTAGATCAGCACCACGTCCGGCGACGACGTCAGGCGGGCCAGGTTGGCGGCCTTGGACGGCAGGCCGATCCCTACGAAGCACACCGAACCGTTCTTCAGGCGGCGGGCGGCGGCAACGGTCATCATTTCATTGGTGGAGTAAGTCATTATTTGGCCTCCGAAGCGCGGGCCAGCTTGGCCTGGAATTCACTGAAATCGGCGCTGCCGTGGATGTATTCGTTGATCCACGCAGTGAAGGTTTCACGGTCACGGGCGATCGGGTCCCAGGCCTGGTAGAAAACATTGTCGCGCTCGGTGTAACCGTGGGCGTAGGACGGATGAGCACCGCCAGGAACGTGGCAAACCGCGCTCAGGGCCCAAGTCGGCAGGACACAGGCGTTCATCGGGGCGTTGAGGTCGTCGACGATTTCCTCGACGGTGACGATGCAGCGCTTGGCAGCCAGTGCCGCCTCTTTTTGCACGCCGAGGATGCCCCACAGCAGCACGTTGCCTTTACGGTCGGCTTTTTGCGCGTGGATCACGGTGATGTCCGGGCGCACCGACGGTACGGCCGCCAGCACTTCGCCGGTAAATGGGCAGGTCACGCTCTTGATCAGCGGGTTGACCTTGGGCAGGTCAGAACCGGCATAAGCACGCAACACCGCGAACGGCAGGCCCGAGGCGCCGGCAACGTAGGCGTTGGCCAGGTCGGCGTGGCTGTGTTCTTCGATTTCCAGGGCATGCGGCCACTGCTTTTCCACAGCGTCACGCAGGCGGTGCAAAGAACCGACACCGGGGTTGCCGCCCCAGGAAAAAATCAGCTTGCGAGCGCAACCGGCACCGATCAATTGGTCGTAGACCAGGTCAGGGGTCATCCGTACCAGGGTCAGGTCTTTCTTGCCTTGGCGGATGATTTCATGACCTGCGGCCGTGGGAATCAGGTGGGTGAAGCCTTCGAGCGCGACGGTATCGCCGTCGTTGACGAACTGCTTCACCGCGTCGTGCAGCGAAAGGATTTCAGCCATTGGGGGGCTCCCGATTGTTATTGAGCGACTGGACGAAAAAGGCGCGACAAACGCTGCCTGTGTGCCCTGAAGATTAAGCCGGGGGCATGAGCCAAACAATCCGATAATCGACTGAGTGTTCGTTTATCGAACATATTGTTGTCGAGCTATCGATCCCCATGCCCTCTCCCTTCACCTCAAAACCAACCGCTCTTAAGTCGCATCCGCATGGCTCACCATGCCTTTGATCACCACCGCCGTTGCCGCCAGCCCCGCCGGAATCACCAGCGCAGTCAGCACCTGTTCGAAGTTCCAGCCCAACCCCAGCAAGGTGGCGCCCATCCAGGCCCCAAGAATCGCACCGAAGCGCCCAATACCGAGCATCCACGACACCCCCGTGGCACGCCCCTGGGTCGGATAGAACCGCGCAGCCAACGACGGCATGGCCGATTGCGCGCCGTTGACGCACATACCCGCGACCAGCACCAAGGTCGCCAGCAGGGTGATATTGCCCAGGCTCTGCCCCACCGCGTAAGCAAAGACCCCAGCCAGCAGGTAAAAGGTGCCGATGACCTTGTGCGGATTGAACCGGTCCATGGCCCAGCCCACCGCCACCGCACTCAGCACTCCGCCGAACTGGAACAGCGCACCGATAAACGCCGCCTGCTCCATGCTCGCGCCACTGTCACGCATCAAGGTCGGCAGCCAGCTGGTGAGCAGGTAGACAATCACCAACCCCATAAAGTAGGTCAGCCACAACAGCAAAGTCCCAACGCTGTAGGTGCCGGAGAAAATCACCGCAAACACATTGCGCGCCTTGACCGTCTTTTGTTCCGGCACGCTGAAGCTCGCGGCCTGGCCGACGATGGTCGGCTCAATGGGCGCCAGGGCCTTGCGCACCTTATCGGTTCCTCGATTGCGCACCACCAGGTAACGCGCCGACTCCGGCAACCAGACCAACAGCACCAGCGCCAGGATCAACGGCAGGATCCCGCCGATCAGCAACAGGCTGTGCCAGCCAAACGCCGGGATCAGCTTGGCGGAAATAAAACCGCCACCGGCCATGCCCAGGTTGAAGCCGCAGAACATGCTGGTCACCAGCAGCGACTTGTGCCGCTCCGGGGTGTATTCGGACAGCAGCGTGGTGGCATTCGGCATGCCCGCACCCAGTCCCAGGCCAGTGAGGAAGCGCAGTACCAACAGTTGATCGACGTTAGTGCTGTAGGCCGATGCCAGGCTGAAGGCGCCGAACAGCAGCACCGCGCCAACCAACACCAGCTTGCGCCCGAAACGATCGGCCAGCGGGCCCGAACCCAGGGCCCCGAAGACCATGCCGATCAAGGCCGCACTCATCACCGGCCCGAGGCTGGCGCGGTCGATGCCCCAATCCTGGGACAACGCCGGCGCGATAAAACCCATGGCCGCGGTGTCCAGGCCATCGAGGAAGACAATCAGGAAACACAGAATCACCACTCGCCACTGATAGCGCGACAAGGGCTGGGTGTTGATAAAGGACTGCACATCGAGGCAGTTGCCAGAAGCTGACAGGGGTTGGTTCATTATTTTTATTCCAGGGTAAAACGCAGGCGCGCCAAAGCTCGCCAAGGGTTGGTCAGGTCACAACAAAGGGGGGAATTCCGGGGTCAAGCGGCCCAGGGTCGAAGGCAACTTCGATGGCGGCACAGGGAGAGCATGCTCATAGGGTTGGCCTCTTCTTTATTATGGGGTCGCCGAACGACCGACCGCTGAAACAGGGGCAGTGGCCGGATGACGCTGCCGCGACATTAAAGAGGCAAGGGAAACAGCGTCAATTCGGCAAATACGGAGTTGTGCGTTTATCGAACAAGTTAGGCGAATAGCTGGGCGCTCAGGTCTCGACTGGCACTGAGCAGGCCCGGCAGAAAGCGTTGCTCAAGCTCGGTACGGCTGACCCGGCCGGCATGGGTGCTGACATTCAGCGCCGCCAGCACCTGGCCCGAGGCATCGTAGACCGGCACGGCAATCGAGCGCAGGCCCTGCTCCAGTTCCTGGTCGACGATGCACCAGCCTTGCTGGCGCACCTGCTGCAGGCATTCAAGCAGGGCGTCCGCCGTATGCAGGGTACGGCTGGTCTTGGCCTGCAGATCGGCGTGTTCGAGGTATTCGCGCAGGGAGGCATCGTCCAGTGCCGCCAGCAGGATACGACCCATGGACGTGCAATAGGCTGGCAGGCGCCCACCGACGGAGAGATCCACCGAAATCAGGCGCTGGGTGGTGGCGGAACGGGCGATGTACAAGATGTCATCGCCCTCCAGGGTGGCCATGTTGCAGGCTTCGTGAAGCTGCTCGCTCATGCGGTCCAGGTAAGGCTGGGCCGACACCGCCAGCGGCGTCGATGACAGGTAGGCGTGCCCGAGGGTCAGCACCTTGGGCAACAGCGAATAGGTGCGCCCGTCAGTGGTGGCATAGCCAAGCTTGATCAGGGTGTGCAGGCAGCGACGCACTGCCGCCCGGGGGATCTCGGTGCGGTGGCTGATCTGGGCGATGGTCAGGTGACGCTTGCGCTCTTGAAACGCCTGGACCACGGCCAGACCTCGGGCCAGAGAGGTCATGAAATCCGGATCGCCGGTCAACGCCTGAATCCTCTTCGCCGGAGAGGCAACAATCGGAGGCGCCACCGAGGCGAAGGAATTGCGCAATTGATCGTTCATTTCAAGCTCTCTGCGTCGAAGTTCTGCCTTATTACAAGCCGTATTGGAGAAAATGCACAAGCCAGCACAGCCAACATTGGGCGATTATCGAACCATCGGCCGATAATCGCAATTGACGAGGTCCCGCTACCAAAAACCGCCCTTTGTGCCAGGCGCCCTGAAAAATGGGCAACCGCTATCTTTTCTTGCGTCGCGCCACTGCAGGCGCCCTTGATTCACCCGATAAGTTGCCCCATTTAACCTAACGCCCCCCCCACAGCCTGTACTGATTGGCAACAGGTGGCATTAATGATTAAAACTTTCGTGTGATAAAAGCCTCATATGTAAGTGACGCTTTTTAACTTCTTGACGATAGAGTTGTTCATGACCCTCGCTATAATGTAAAACGGTGAGGTTCACAGCATTCTTTGCTTTGATCACTCCATCACTCAGGGAACGCATCATTGCATGCTGTTTCCTGTCGCAAGTGTCCGCCCCCCGTCATTGACCCGGTCAAAGCACTTGCAGGAAGTAAATGAAGACTGTTGCTACGACAGCTGTTCTTGAATCGGTGGCGTGGCCGCGTGCAACAAGGACATGACTTGGCGAACTCCAATGGCAAGCTCGGTGCTGCACAGTATCCGAGTACCCGCGAGTTGCCGAGTCATGAACCGGGCAAGGCGTATCACCGATTTTTATCCCACTAAATTAGGTAACACTGTGACGAAAGACGAACTGCGCGCGGAACTTGAGCGCCAGGAACAACGTTACAAGGAAGTTTACGGCGGGGAAGTCACCACCTACGCCGCTCAACCTGAACCAGAACGCAAACCGTGGCGTAAACGCGCCAGTATTCTTGATCAGGCCTTTACTCAAGAACTGCAAAAGATGGAAGAAGAACTCAAGGCCGACCACCCTTGACGACTGTGGCCTGATCTCTTCAAGGCTGGCCAGCTGTTCGACCCGATTACCGCGGACAACAGGGCTGGCCACCGGCGTTCGTTACCCACGAGCGCACCATTGCTTCCATCGACCGGAGCGAGGCATTTGGCCGCGGCCAGCCCTGAAGAGTAAATTTCATACAATCGTTTGAATTATCGATTACCCCCGTCATCCCCCCTCTTCCGGGCCCGCCCCCTGCAAAATCAATGACTTGCCAGACCTTCCAGCAATAGGCAGAAAAGCTGCCCTGGGTCAGTTTTTTCATTGAAGAATGTTACCGATGAGCACCTTGTGCATTGATTAGCAGGGTTTTCTGGCATAATCGCGCCCCCTTATGACCGGGTCAGAAAACCTTCATGATCGATTTATTCAGCGGACTGGATGCTTGGGTTCTTGTGAGCCTGTTGCTCGCCCTGGCCTTTGTCCTCGCCTTCGAGTTCATCAACGGCTTTCATGACACCGCTAACGCGGTTGCCACTGTTATCTATACCAAAGCCATGCCGCCTCATCTGGCAGTGTTCTTTTCCGGGGTGTTCAACTTCCTCGGTGTGCTGCTCGGCGGTGTTGGCGTAGCGTATGCCATCGTCCATTTGCTGCCGGTCGAGCTGCTGATCAACGTCAACACCGGCCACGGGCTGGCGATGGTGTTCTCGCTGCTGGCCGCCGCCATCACCTGGAACCTGGGCACCTGGTACTTCGGTATCCCGGCGTCCAGCTCCCATACCCTGATCGGCTCGATCCTGGGTGTCGGCCTGGCCAACGCCCTGATCAACGACATTCCGCTGGCGGACGGGGTCAACTGGCAGAAAGCGATCGATATCGGCGCCTCGCTGGTGTTCTCGCCGATGGCCGGCTTCCTGGTGGCTGGCCTGGTGCTGGTCGGTTTGAAGTGGTGGCGCCCGCTGTCGAAGATGCACAAGACCCCGGACCAACGCCGCAAGCTGGACGACAAGAAACACCCACCGTTCTGGAATCGCCTGGTGCTGGTGATTTCCGCGATGGCGGTCAGCTTCGTGCACGGCTCCAACGACGGTCAGAAAGGTATCGGTCTGATCATGCTGGTGCTGATCGGCATCGTGCCTGCGCAGTTCGTACTCGATCTGGGCAGCACCACCTATCAGATCGAGCGTACCCGCGACGCCACCTTGCACCTCAATCAGTTCTATCAGCGCAACAACGAGACCCTGGGTGAGTTCCTGGCCCTAGGTAAAAGCGTAAAAGATGACTTGCCGGGCAAGTTCCGTTGCAACCCGCAACAGACCGAACCGACCATCAACGCCCTCCTCGGCACCCTCAAAGGCGTGTCCGACTACCACTCGCTGAGTTCCGATCAGCGCATCGAAGTTCGTCGTTACCTGCTATGCCTGGACGACACTGCGAAGAAAGTCGGCAAGTTGCCAGGGCTTGATGCCCGTGAAAAATCCGACCTCGACAAGCTGCGTAAAGACCTCACCGCCACCACCGAATACGCTCCGTTCTGGGTGATTCTCGCCGTTGCGCTGGCCTTGGGCCTGGGCACCATGGTCGGCTGGAAACGCGTGGTGCTGACCATCGGCGAAAAAATCGGCAAGCAGGGCATGACCTATGCCCAGGGCATGTCGGCACAGATCACCACCGCCAGCATGATCGGCCTGGCCAACATCTTCAGCCTGCCGGTGTCGACCACCCACGTGCTGTCCTCGGGAGTGGCCGGGACCATGGTCGCCAACAAGAGCGGGCTGCAGGGCGGAACCGTGAAGACCATCCTGATGGCCTGGATCCTTACCCTCCCGGCAACAGTGGGCCTGTCGGCCGGCTTGTTCTGGATGGCATCGAAGGCCCTCGGTTCCTGATCGCTGCGGCCGAAACAAAAAAGGTGCGCCCTGTGGGTCGCACCTTTTTTTATGCCTGGGGCCAGCCAGCACCTGTTTTTTTCAAGGCAAAAAAAAGGGCAACCGAAGTTGCCCAAAATGCCTTGCGTGCTCGTGTAACTGGAAAGATCGACGTTGATCTATGGTTTTTTACGCTTGTTTGCGTCTTTCCAGATAAAGAATCCAAACCCTGCGAAAAACAGAACCATGAGGCCGACAGTCAGCACTCCGGCGATCACCACATTATCGAAAAACATGACTGGCCTCCTGCTCTTGCCTTGTTGCGATGGAGCTAAGTTAACCAAAGAGGCGGGGGGGAAAATTGACCGGGGTCAATGTCGCCCAAGACAGGGCGACAGGGAGGGGGAATAACTGATCTATATCAACAGAAAACCGCCTGTTCAGCGCTTTTTCGGTTTGTTTTTCGGTTTTTTCTTGGCTGTGCCCAACGGCATCGCTTGCTCGAAGGCCTGACGCACTTCATTCAGGCGCTTGTCATTGAGGTCATGCACCCGCTTGGCACGTTCGGTGTTGAGATCGATCAGTTTGTCGTCTTGGCTCATGGCGTCGGCTTGCGTCTATAGAGGGTCAATGTCTGCCGCGCCCTCATGCAGGAGAGGACTGCGGCCGGGGCGGATGCGCCAATAATGCGACGCCCGGCAGCACTTGGCCAGCCATGAGGGCCTTGCCGGGGATCCCGCGTCTCAGACTTCGACGTCGACCCACAGCCCTTGGCGCGGCGCCTCTTCCATCAGCGGCACCACGGGCACCGTGTTGTCGGCGTTGAGTTCATCACCGGGGATCGCCAAGTGCTCCTCAGGATCGTCATCGGCTTCGCGCTGGCGTTTTTGTCGTGCCTGCTGGCGTTGCTGTTCTTCGCGCAACAGCAGCGCCGACTGCTCGGTATCGCGTTTTTTCAGGTCGATCGTGCTTTCGTTGGAACTCTGTTGCACAGGCACCACCGGCGGGATGTCCGGCCGTGGCCGGACCGGGTCCTGCTGTGAAGTGATGGGCACGGCACTCAAGGGGAGCATCGGTGGCAGCATATTATTGATCTCCTGTCGGCAGGCTGTCGGCTGCGGCAACGATGACTTGAGCCATCTGTCGCAAACTTGTGACCCAGTCGTCAGCCAATGGTGCCCCCGGGGCCGACAAATATTGCAATGCGCTACCTTTTATCCAGGCTGTGTTGATCAGAGTCCTTTGGTCTCGGGGCCTCGTTCCGTTAAGATAGTCGGCTTTTTCAAGGCGGGAGTCAGGCAGCATGGCGCAGCAGTATCAACCGGGGCAACGCTGGATTAGTGACAGCGAAGCTGAGCTAGGTTTAGGCACCGTTCTGGCACAGGACGGTCGCTTGCTCACCGTGCTCTATCCGGCCACTGGCGACACTCGCCAGTATGCGCTACGGAATGCGCCCCTCACTCGCGTGAGGTTTTCGCCGGGTGACAGCATCACCCACTTCGAAGGCTGGAAAATGACCGTGCAAGAGGTCGACGATGTCGACGGCCTGCTGGTCTACCACGGCCTCAATGGGCAGAACGAGCAGGTCACCCTGCCGGAAACCCAACTCTCCAACTTCATCCAGTTCCGTCTGGCCAGCGACCGGCTGTTCGCCGGCCAGATCGACCCACTGGCCTGGTTCTCCCTGCGTTACCACACCCTGGAGCACACCAGCCGCCAGTTGCAATCTTCCCTGTGGGGCCTGGGCGGCGTCCGTGCCCAACCAATCGCCCACCAGTTGCACATTGCCCGTGAAGTCGCCGACCGCATCGCCCCGCGCGTATTGCTGGCCGACGAAGTAGGCCTGGGCAAGACCATCGAAGCCGGCCTGGTGATCCATCGCCAACTGCTGTCGGGCCGCGCCAACCGGGTGTTGATCCTGGTGCCGGAAAACCTGCAGCACCAATGGCTGGTGGAAATGCGTCGCCGCTTCAATCTGCAAGTCGCGCTGTTCGACGAAGAACGCTTTATCGAAAGCGATGCCAGTAACCCATTCGAAGACACCCAGCTCGCGCTGGTGGCCCTGGAATGGCTGGTGGACGACGAGAAGGCCCAGGACGCGCTGTTCGCAGCAGGCTGGGACCTGATGGTGGTCGACGAAGCGCACCATCTGGTGTGGCACGAAGACCAGGCCAGCCCCGAGTATTCGCTGGTCGAGCAACTGGCCGAAACCATTCCCGGCGTCCTGCTGTTGACCGCGACCCCGGAACAACTGGGCCAGGACAGCCACTTCGCCCGTTTGCGCCTGCTCGATCCCAACCGTTTCCACGACCTCAAGGCGTTCCGCGCCGAGAGCGAGAACTATCGCCCGGTGGCCGAAGCCGTGCAGGAGCTGCTGGACCAGGGTCGCCTGTCGCCAAAAGCGCACAAGACCATCCAGGGTTTTCTGGGGAATGAAGGCGAAGCCCTGCTGACCGCGGTCAACGATGGCGACACCGAAGCCAGCGCGCGCCTGGTGCGTGAGCTGCTCGACCGCCACGGCACCGGTCGCGTGCTGTTCCGCAACACCCGCGCCGCCGTGCAAGGCTTCCCTGAGCGCAAACTGCACCCCTACCCGCTGCCGTGCCCGGACGAGTACCTCGAACTACCCCTGGGCGAGCACGCCGAGCTGTACCCGGAAGTCAGCTTCCAGGCTCAGCCGGACACCGACGAAGAACAACGCTGGTGGCGCTTCGACCCACGGGTCGAGTGGCTGATCGACCAACTGAAGATGCTCAAGCGCACCAAGGTCCTGGTGATCTGCGCCCACGCCGAAACCGCGATGGACCTGGAAGACGCCCTGCGCGTGCGCTCCGGTACCCCGGCCACGGTGTTCCACGAAGGTATGAACATCCTTGAGCGCGACCGCGCCGCCGCCTACTTCGCGGATGAAGAATTCGGCGCCCAGGTGCTGATCTGCTCGGAAATCGGCAGTGAAGGTCGCAACTTCCAGTTCGCCCACCACCTGGTGCTGTTCGACCTGCCTTCGCACCCGGACCTGCTGGAGCAACGCATCGGCCGTCTGGACCGGATTGGCCAGAAGCACGTCATCGAAGTCCACGTGCCGTACCTGGAAACCAGCCCGCAAGAGCGCCTGTTCCAGTGGTACCACGAAGCGCTGAACGCCTTCCTCAATACCTGCCCGACTGGCAACGCCTTGCAGCATCAGTTCGGCCCGCGCCTGCTGCCGCTGCTGGAAAACGCCGACGACGGCGAGTGGCAAGCGCTGATCGACGAAGCCCGCAGCGAGCGTGAACGTCTGGAAGCCGAGCTGCACACCGGTCGCGACCGTTTGCTGGAACTCAACTCCGGCGGTTCAGGCGAAGGCGATCAGTTGGTCGAGGACATCCTTGAGCAAGACGATCAGTTTGCCCTGCCGATCTACATGGAAACCCTGTTCGATGCCTTCGGTATCGACAGCGAAGACCACTCGGAAAACGCGCTGATCCTCAAGCCGAGCGAAAAAATGCTCGACGCCAGTTTCCCGCTGGGCGACGACGAAGGCGTGACCATCACCTACGACCGCAACCAGGCGCTGTCTCGCGAAGACATGCA